>Ga0247760_1000541_pt1 | contig 40370 bp, 42 predicted proteins | sample UWRJL171409R4_FD_179936 | JGI IMG/M metagenome (GOLD analysis project Ga0247760, IMG submission 179936) | Plant litter microbial communities from Arlington Agricultural Research Station in Wisconsin, United States - UWRJ-L171-409R-4 | ecosystem: Environmental > Terrestrial > Plant litter >... | reverse complement strand
CGGGGGAAGGACGGGGGAAGGACGGGGGAAGGACGGGGGAAGGACGGGGAAAGAGAAATAAAGGGAGGTGAGGGAGGTGAAGAGGAGAAAAATTAAGAGGGGAAAATACTCCCTGCGTTTTCGCGCGCCGGAATACACATCCATCCGGCCGTCGCGGTGGTACACGCGGACGTCCGGGAAGGAGGAGATTTCGAGATCGTGGCATTTGGCAGCGTGAGCAGTGCAGTCGAAGCTGATGATATTGGGGTCGTTTGCGGTCTCTTGCAAGGCCGTCCATTCTTTTTCGAGGGCTTTACTTTGTTGCTGTGTTGGCTACATGTATAGCCGAGTTGGCTTGTTAGCTGAGAGGTTTTGAGATGAGGGATGAGGAATGGTTGGGTCGTAGGGAGGGAGGGATGTACCAGGACAACTAGAATTCTATTAGGATCTATTCATGTCTGAGAAGGCGTCGAAGACTTACAAGCAACGAGCGTATAGCCACTCTCATCCAGAGCGCCCTGGAGCTGCGACTCGCTGGCATGATTCCATGCCACCGCCTGCCAAACCAGGCACGATGCCAAACCCACACTTCGGTATCTCATTTTGGCTGTGGTATGTACATAGACTCAAGGACTGTGAGGAAGCTTCACATACCGGGATTCAAGACAAAGGACAAGTTGCGTGTTACAGTTAGCTCGGCCACTGATTTAGCCGCCGTGTTGCCGATACCACCCTAGCGCAGGGCCGGATAATATTTGCACGACGGAAACAAGTGGTTTCCGCCGCTTCCGTACCCGATTGGGCGGCCCATCTGAAACAAATAAAGACGTCAGGAACGCTCGCAAAATTGGTTTTAAGTTCTAGCTCATGTGTTCGTGGACAAGATGTTCTCAGATCGACCATCACAGAAACCACAATGACCTTCCAACACCTCTGCTCAGAAGAGCTCGTGCGTTCCCATACTACTTTCACGTCTCTCTTCTCATCACCCTCCTTCTACCTCGATACATCACCCTAGCCCATTCCGTCTGGTGTTTCTCCCATCGTGCCGCAACATTGGTCACCTCCCGCACATCACGTCACACAAAAGTCACAACACACTCAAGCTCAGTGAATCATCTATCCCATTTTCGATACACCCCAGAAATAGTATTTGTACATGGTAGTTCATGACAGGAATCAAATCTCGTTTCGTCATTTGCCCAGAAACACCATAGATGATGCCCGACCCAATCGCCGCAAGATGCCAACGATTATGAGACGGAATGTATGAGACGGAATGACCAGTGACGCTGTGATGCCCATGCTCGGACGGAATTTGAAAGAAAATAGACGCCAAAGAAACATAAACAACCACCCGTTACCCACTCCAGAGCCCTGAAATCACATCGAGATCGTTACTCATGTTGGAACCCAGACGGGTCTCCTAGTAGGAGGGGCCCGCGTGGCCAAGAGGTGCATGGCGGGTCTGGACATTATCAGAGATCCGACCAGCGATGTGCTCCAGGTTGGCCAGCGTCTTCAACGAAGAATCCTGGGGAGCAATGTGGCTGATCTCATCAAGCAGGGCTCGAGCTCGGCTCTTGATGAGAGTCATGATCTTCGGAGTGACCTCGCGAACTTGATCATCCTGCAAGGGGGTTAGCGTGGGTCGAGTTGAGGCCGGGGTAGAACTTACCAAGGCAGGAACCATGTTGTTGAACGAGAAGACAACCACCTCAAGCCAGCGGATCTTGTCCATCACCTTCTCAGACGTGCGCGTGAAGTCGCTGCTGATAGTCGCGCCAACAGACAGCAAGAGAAGGGGCTGCAGCTCGGCAATGCAAACAGGGTTGTACTTGGAGAGCACCTGCACAAAGATATCCTCCGCCTTGGGTCCAGCCTGGAGCCAGGTAAGGATCGCCTCGTCGTAGTTGCTTGAGCGCATCAGGCCATTGATCGTCTCCATCATGTTTTGGAGCTCCAACTTCTCGCGGTTATCGCGGCTGGTAGGAGCGAAAAGCACCTGCTGATCCTGGCCACCGTAATGGTGGTGCTGCTGCTGTAGATGGGGGTGAACCTGCGGAGGCTGGTGCTGCTGATGCTGCGACGCGTAGTTGACCAAGTCCCGAGATGGTGCCGGCTTGTTGTGGGATCCGGCGCTGCCATGAGAGGGCACATGGACATGCATGGGTTCCTGGGCAGGGAGGTCACGCTCACGTTGTTGCTCACGTTGCACCTCACGCTGCTGCTGCTGCGTGCGTTGCTGCTCACGTTGATGCTGCTTCAGGGCGACCAGGTCGGTCTGCATTAGAGCCTGAGATGCTGCCAAGGATGAAATCGCGTTGGACAGATCCGTCGTTTGGGCAATGAGGCGGTCGAGCTTCTCGTCTTCGCTACGTCTGCGCTCCTCAAACCGACCAAAGAGATCATTGATCTGGGCGCTGACGTCGGAGGTGACGCGCTGATGAACGCTTTGCGCCGCCATCTTTGCGATGGCAGGCGCGATGTTCTCAAGCGACGAGACAATCTGAGCCTCGACATGGGCGTTGACATTATGGCTGACCTTATCCGAAATGGTCTTAACGATGTCGGGCTTCTGCATTGCCTGCGTGACTGAGACAGGAAGGAGCCTCTGGATCTCCTTCTGGACAGTGACCAGCTGCGCGTTCGCCTTTGAACTCAGCTGCTCCGTGACGGACCTGTCGACAGCGTCTTGGATGGAAGGAATCACGCTTCCGTTGATCTGGTCGATGATCAAGTTCTTGAGAACGGACTCGGTGTTATCGTTAAGGACATCGGAAACCATTTGCAGAAGCTGCGTCTGGCTGGTTGTAAAGGCGGATTCGCGGCTATCCTGGAAGCCCTGCATCTGCTGAAGAATTTGAGAGACGAGGCCGTCAAACCGGGACGAGACGTTGGCGACGATGCGGGACTCCATGGTGGCGACGATGGCGTCGATATCTTGAGACGCACCGGCCGATGACAGAGACAGATCGGCAAACTGGGAGCTGAGCGCAAGAGCACCAGAATCGTTAGGTCTGAAGTTCTTAGCCACCTTGGCTTGCGATGAAGAGGCTCGGCCGAGCTCCGCAGTTCCGTTCGAGGCAGGAACCTCCCGGTCGGCTGCAGCCGCTGCCGCCGCCGCAGCTGCCGCGGCAGTCTTCTTCTTGCGACCCTTCTTCTCGCGGCCCTCTGTCTGTGGTACAGGTGTCTCAACCTCGTCCTTTCGGTCGGCCTTGGACGGTGTCACGGTCTCTTTCTTGTCCTCCAGTTGAGTCGGGGTCTTCAAAGCGTCCTTATTACTTCGGGTAGCGATCCGAATCTGTGTGGTGGGGGTCTCAGCCGCAACGCCGGCAGGTGACGGTTGAGTCTCAGCGGACACAGGAGCGACGAGCTTGTTAATCTTGGCCAAACCCGAGTCCACGGCGTCGGCAGACGAGAGAGTCTTGTTGTCCTTTGTCCAGCCAAGCTCACCTTGTTTGATGAACAGGCAAGTGACACCCTTCGAGTGCATTGCGTACAGCTCGAACAGAGTAGGCTCGTCGCCATCGCCAGACGCGGCAGGGTTCTCCAGAATGTTGAGACTGCGCAGAACTCCCTTGTTGGCAAACGAGTACTCTCTGATGCCACTAACAACTGCAGTAGACTCGGGCTGTGGGATCGACGCATCCTGGGCAACAAGTCGCTGAACGTACTCAACCTGCGACAGGTTCTTCAGGGTATACTTAGGGGCTGAGAGGTGTAGGAAGTAGATCGAGTTGCGCGTGGGGTGTCCGACGACAATCATGCTGGAAGGCGCATGATACATGACACTGCACACGGCGTCCGACTCCTTGTTGTGCGGGAAGTTGAACTCCTGCACCGGTTTGCCCAGAGCGAGATCCCAAAGCTGCAGGGTGTGGTTTTGCTTCATCCCCACAACCATATACCGCAAAGCAGCACGCTTTTGGTACGGCCGGAACTTATCCAGCAGCAGCACGGAGGTGGGCCAGGCCTTCTCGCCTTCGGGCGTGGACGTCAGGGTCATCAACGGTTCCTTGACCTCGAGCGAGGTTTGCGCAGGCATAGGGTTCAAGGGGTCCGAGCCCTCCTTCGCGGCGGTGAGATCGCGGATGTCCCAGAACTTGACTCGACCAGACTTGTCGAGCGTGACCATAAGAGAGTCGTCCTGGCTGAAGGTGAAATCCTTGCCGGCCTTGCCCGTGTTGATCTTCAACGAGCATTGCTTCGAAAGCCTCTCGGTATCCACGACACGATCATGCCCTTGCTTAAAGAGGTTGTGTTCGAGGATGAAAGATGGCCAGATAATGTTGATTGACTTGCCACGGCCGACGGCGAAGAATTCCGGGTGAGCAGACGAAGTACGAGCCCGCGTCTTGAGGATTCCACCAGGCGCATCGCCACCCTCTTGAGCTGCGATCGGCGGGAGCGCAAACCCATACTGCTCGGGATGAGCGTCTTCGAGGTGGTCGCGATCGCCGTTCTTGAGCTGCACCCAGTAAACAGTGCCGCTAACACCAGTGCCGATGATGGCCTCCTTGGGATGTTGGTTGGACGGGGAAGCAGAGATGGCGACGTTGAAGATGCGGTCCTTGGTGTCGGTGAACAGCTTGGCATCTTTGCCGTCCTCCTGGCGGATGACTCGCAGACCGCCAGCCTTTGACATACCATAAGCCATGTAGGTTTCGGAAGCCGAGACCAAGTTGCGATCAATCTGGTCAAAGTCTTTCTTCAGACGAGCGATGTCGAGAATTGCCTCTTCGCGGAACGACGGGCGAGGTTCCTCAGAGTCGAGGAGGGTGATGGCAATCCACGGCTTCATGGGGAAGTTGTACACCTTGACAGGCGTCTCTGGCTCTTCAATGACCACGATCTCATCTGCTTCGGCACTCTCCCATGAGTCAGCAACCTGCTGAGAGGCAGTCTGGTCGATGATGTGTTTCACTTCCTTAGCCAGGTCGGGGGACATGGCGGTTTCAAGGACCTCGTTGTTGTCCTCTTTGTCGAGCTCCCTCTTGAGACCCTGGGCAGCAGCCTGTGAGGCGTGGGCAAACTCTTCGTCCGTTCTGGCGTTCATCATGTCCTCCATGTCATGTGCAATCTCTGCCTGGGCTTGTTCGTCCTTCGCGCGGGCCAGAGCTTCGCGCGCCTCCCGGTCAGCCTGTTCGGCAAGACCGCTGACGGCTTCCGCAACGCTCTCCTTGTGCTTGTCGCCGACGACCGAGTTCCTAAGACGGTGTTCCACGCTAGTATCGGAGAAGGGCGACGCGTTCATGTGTGCGGGGCGCGAAGCGCTCGCTTGAGAGAGCGGCGACGAGGCGTGTTCACGCTTCCGCCGAGTGTGCTCGGGACTGGGCATGGCGCCGCGGTCGCTCAAGGGTCGCTTCTGATCGTGGAGAGACTGCGCAGAGTCGGGCTTCTTCAGGATCTGAATAGGCCCAGTCGCTGCGTGTCCCGATCCCGAGGCACCAGGTGTAGTAGACGCGGGTGTTCGGTGAACAGGCGAGGGTCCCGAGTGATCCTCAAACGGATTGGACATTCCGCCGTGTGCGCTGAATTTGGAGGTGGAGAAAGCCTGGGAATGCTGCGAATGGGGAGTTGAATTGAACTTCGGGTGAGGAGATTCCATGTTCTTCGTGTCGAACTCGAATTCGGACTGCGACGGAGGCGCGTCCACAAGAGTGGGTTCCGCGGACCTATGTCGGTCATCGGCGTCCCGAGAGTCTTCATCGCCAGGCGGCGGTGTCATCATATGCGATTTTGCTACGTCGTTTGCGTCACCCTGGCTCGGCTTGGGGCGATTGAGCAGGTTGAGCAGGTATTGCTGAGTGTCCGACGGAGGGGCGGTTTGGTTCCAAGTGGAGGGCGGAGGAGGCTCTGGCTTGGACTGCTCCGGCTGGAGAGTGCCCTTCATAAGAGCGGCAAGAAGACCAGTCGGGTCAGCAGCTGTAGGGGCCGGGGCGTGAATAACAGGCGGGGCGATCGGGGCCGGAGCGAAGTTCATCGGCGGCTCGCGAGATGTCGGCTGCGCGTTTGACGAACCACCTTGTTGGCCGTTAAACTTCAAGAGGTTGAGCAAATGCGCGGTCCGATCGTCGCCAGCAGCTGCTGCGCGGCCCGTTCCGATAGGGTTCATCATTCCGGGCGGGTATTGCGAGTGGGAGAAGCCGACTGGCGGCGTGGGAGCCTCTGGCAGGAAGGCGGGCGAATCGGTCGCGGTCTGGAAGTTGCCGGGAGACTCGGAGCCCGAGCGGTGTCCATAGAAGGACTGGCCGCCCTGGCCATAGCCAAACTGGCCGTGTGAGTTTGAACCTCCACCGCCTGCACCGGGACCGGGGCTGGGCGATGATTGGCCGCGCAGCTGCGCGAGAAGATTGTGAATGTTGTCGTTGTTCGAGTCGGGGTCGGCCGAGGAGGCGCCGCCTGGAATGTAGCCGGACATGGCCGGTCGGTCACGGTACCCCAAGACACGGCGGTCTGGCTTGAGCGGCCTGCTGCCAGCGGACCAAAACGCTCACCTTTGGCGATAATTCGGGGTTCGTCGGTGATGAGCGGTGGACGGTCGGCGGAAAGCGCAAGGTGAGCAGCAAGCCACCGGGCGTTGATCAAACAAGGCAGGCACAGAGTGTGTGCGGTGCTTGTTCGACCGGGCGAGAGAAGCAACTCAGGAGAAAAGGTCACCGACGCGGCTGCACTGCTGCGTTCGATGAGGAAGTGAAGCAAGCTTTGCTTGCGGGCGGAGAGAAAAGAGCGAGAGGTCGCTGTTTGGCCTCCGAATGAGAAAATATTGCAAGCTCCAAACCGGAGAAGAGGTTGGGATTGGGCCGGCTGGCAGCTGGTCCGTGCCACTTAGCGCCTACACGTGTACTGCAGCAAGGCGCGGGGCAACCACCCGTGGGGAGCAAAAAGGCTCCTCAAACCAATCACTAACGCCAACCTGCAGCGCTGTCGAAAGCAGGGCTGTCTTGTGCTCTGGAGATAGGGGACGTAGGCAGAAAATGTTACGCGTCAATTATCGCGAGAAATCGGCCTGTTGGGAGGTTGCACCCAGCATTTTAACTGAATGAATCGCATATTTGGAGCCGACGCGAACTTCCATTTTAAACATTGGGACGGTTGGACGGGGCGGCACGGATCCGCAATGACGGCTCGAACCGGGCAGCCCTCCGCCGAGCGTTGAAGCGTGCTGCCTGAGGCGATGCCGGGATCTCATGGACGGCCAGGTCACACCACAGCTCCCACCGGACGACCGAACCATCGTGCTCGTTTTAACACGCTGCATCTGTACTCCACTGCAGAGAGTGACCCGTCGCGAATGCTACTGTGCTGCCTGAGGTCGACTGGTCGTAAAGGTGTCAATGCCCAGGCCCACCCTTAAATGCTGAACGTCTAACCCAAAGGGTGCATGCTCCATTACATAAGCTGTCCCAAATCCCAGCGGGACGTGGCGGATAGGCGCGGAAATATCCGCGTCGGCAAATGCAAAAGCGACCAAGCCCAAAAGTGCAAAACCTCCATCCACTCGCGTGCGTCAAGTTGGTCATTTGCGACCACTGATCCAGTGTTGAGAACGGCGGCATTCCTGCCACCGCCTTTGCTTCCGATTTCCGCTTTACTCTCCCGCAGACATCGCGGTGAGCTTTGATCCGCGGCGACGCCCCTGGCCGCTGTCAGCTTCGCACTGCCGCGACTGGCTTTTCGAATCTCGAGGTGCATCGATCGCCCCTCCGCAGCCGCAGCCGCAACCGCAACCGCGCATCGCACCGAGCCGCCGTCACGACTCGAGCAGCCTGGGACGTTACACAAAGAGCCGCTTCCGACGAGTCGGTGCTCCAGAGAGCCTCCTTCGAGTTCGGCTTCGACTTCGAGTTCGAGTTCCAGCCGCACAACCACAAAGAGTCGACTAGCAGGACCGCTCTGATCGACCCGCTGCCACCGCGCCGGGGCAGACGCTCACAGCCATCATGTTTTGCCTACGCAGGTCAGTATCCCCGTACCCCGCCGGGCCCGGCGGCGCCAGCAGCAGCATATTTTCCGCCTGCGCATCCTAGAAGTCCGTTGGCTGACACGACTGTCCTCTGCAGTTGGCTCCCCCTCCTCTTCATCCCGACTAATGCATCGCCGTCCTTCATATTCCTCTTCTTCGTTTGCACATACTTCCTCAACCGGCCATGTCTGTACTGCTCGTTCCTGCTGCTCGTCCTCTTCCTGACGTCGTGCAACTGGTCTGAGCGGTGCTTCTTCGACTTCGGCAGCAACTGGTTCCAGCCACGGCCGGGCACGAGCTTTGTGAACCTCCCCGCAGCGGGGGAGACCTTGACGCAGACAGCCACGGGCGATATCAATGCCACCGTCACGGCTGTTGTTGCGGACATGCTCAACACCACGGCGGGGGCACTGGCAACCGCCGCCACGGAGAAGATTGCCCAGACAAGAGTCGAGTGGACAGGACTTGGCATCGAGTGGCTTCGAAGTCTGCTTGGCCGGAGGGAGTGGCGGATCGAGTGCCTGGACCTGTATATCCGGCTATGAGCTCTCATATCTCGTGGTGACATACCGTCCCTACGTCATCATCCTTGGCGGGAGATGTGTTCGACAGGGAACGTTTTCTGAAGTCATATACATCTCGTCTGCTTGGCTTGCTGCTAGGGCGGCTTGGGATGGTGTTCTTGGCACACACACGCAAGATAGGAACTACTTGCATTGCTACGGCGTTCAGATTGGCGATTTGGCTTCTGTTGGGTTTCCGGTTAGCGATTTTTCATCAGGATCTTCAGCAAGGTCTCGGTTTAGGGTCTGGGGAGAGGCAAAGTGTTGTCATATGGCTGGAGACGATCTTCATAGCTGAGCCTCTCAGCTCCACAATGGACATACCTGCATATTCTCCTCTACTTGTCGTCCCCGATGTGTTGAGAGATCGGTTTGGGATCAGCTAGGTCTGATCGGTGCTCTGCGACCGGTGGATGCGTCATGATGGGCATCCATGGGCTGGGCTGCCAGGGCAAACGTGTTGGGCTCCCGAATAAGCTTAGGTCAACGAAAATTGTGGATGTTGAAGATTTTTCTCCCAAGCCACCAAGTTCACTAAAGAAGAAGTCGATTAGCTCGCAGGCACGCAAGAAAACGCGTCGGCGACGCGTCAGGGGCTAAATCACGTCAGCGTTCTTGCCGTTGTGTATAACTTCGAGTTCAGACTCTACGTCGTGGAGTAGGGGGCATGGGGATACTTTCGTCCCAACTATCACTTTCCCTGAGATGAGGGGCATCTAGCTTGCAAGAACGTCCAAGAACATGTTCATGATATCTCTAGACAAGCAAACTTTCTTGCCGAACTTCTCATAGTAATGTAGAACTTCAAGCTCAAACTCTACGTCATGGAGTAAGGGACCGTGGAGATTCTTCCGTCCCAACAACCATTCTCCCTGGGTAGAAGGGCAGCTAGACCCGCAGGAACGTCCGAGAACATGTTAGTGATATCTCTGAGCAAGCCGACCTTCTTGCTGAGCTATATTATAGAATTGTAGAACTTCCAAGTTCAGCCTCGATCTCACGGGATGGTTCACCTTGAGAACTCTTCTCTTCCAAACCACCGTTCTCCCTGGGTAGAAGGAGAGATAACACCTGAACTCGTGAAAAGACCCAGTGATACCCGAAGAGACCGAGCTAACCTACGTACTTGCCGTTGTGAATGACCTCAATATCAGGATCTAACTCACAGCCTGAGTATAGTCAGTGTTCTTTAACTCTTTCATTTTCATCCGGCCCTCCGTCCGAAAGTGTGACTGGCAAATTTTTCGTTTAATATCGACCCCTTATCGGACGAAATTCGTGAAGGGATGCCTCTTTCAGATGCTGTCCAAACTTGGGCTTCTATCCACTCAGGTTCGACCGAATACCTTTGGTCCAAGCACTTCGTCAGCCTAGCCGGTTAGAGGAACTGCCCAAATGGAGGAGCTCCAAAGCTGGCAGCCTGTCCAATCACTCTCTTTGCTACAGGTGTGCAACCGTCTGTTGTAGTGAGATGCTATCAGCTTGTTGGATGCTGTGCTCAAGATCTGCGGAGACTTATGGATGCTTGTGATGTTGCTATTTACTCATGATGAGACCTTGAGGACTATAAAATATTCAGAATAAAAGTCCTCAAGTGGGTGGAACCTACTTCTGGGTTCACGGATTGTTGGCACAGAAAAATACATATGCAGGGGAACGTGTAACTAAGTCGCATTGAGGAGGCTCAGCACATAGAGTGCATAGATCTAGACGTTGAGCCATTCACAACATCATACATCTTTATTGGAACGAATTCACTTCTGTTATCTACACACATTGGTCCGTTCTTTATGAGATCGGTATCTTGGGATGTCTGAGCGGGAGTATCGTCGATCTTTCCTGCGTGTGTCACTCGGCTTTGAAGACCCTCTTTTCCTTTTGTACTCCTTTGACGTCATGCTCTACAAAGCATACCGGTTGCGATTCAACATCTGTCACGTTTGAGCGGGGCGTTTCCACGACCCAAGATGAGTCTTCCAAATTTTCTCGTAATGAGTCCTTCTGCCCTTGTGGCAAATATCATCGCCTTATGGCAACGCGCCTCAAAGACAAATCGATCTCGGGCGAGCAACGGATGTCATTGCAAAATTATTTTAAGCATTCCATTTCCAAGACCGGGCATTTGCCAACGTGGCTCCCAGCACCCACCAGGACTCATCCCGACCCAAAGCCAGGAAAGCTTATTTTATCTGATTTGATGGAAGGCACGCCGATTGGAAAGGGGAAGCATCTTGGGCGCTAGGTGATCTGGAGTGTGCCAGTGCCTTCGTTTTCGTGGCAATTTGAAAGGACAGCTGAGCCCACTAACACCGACCTTTGGCGAGGTGCTAGGGGTTGCAAATCGACACATTGCTTTCTGCGTGACGGGTACGTCTGTACTACAGTCCCGTTGTCGGCTGGGCTGCGTCATGACGTAATGCAGTGCCTCCACACTACCTGCGCGAAAGGCGCAAATGCTCGGTCGGGATCCCACGTGAGGATCGGAAGATACCCGAAAGATGAAGTCTCATGCCCGTCTGGCACGCAAATTAAAGGAAACCGATCAACGAAGACGGAAAGGGGGAAAGGGGGAAAAGGCTGAGACGAATGCGTGGGGCGGCCGAGGGTTTGCGAAACCGATGAGATGGGTTTCCAATGGGATTGCCCCGCATCCACCAAAAACGTGCAATCAGGAATTAGCATGCGGCATCCCGGCAGCGGCTGCATGACAGAGCCGGTCTTCTCGGGTCCAGACTGTCTGGTTCCTCCCAGAATCAAGGACGCGGCACGCAGCTGCGAAACCGCGGGACCAGAATGGCGCCATTTCTGAAGAGCGGTGTTGAAGAATGTTGGTCACCGCAGGACCCCTAAAAACCCCCAACCACTGCCAGAGACCAGATGCCCCACGGTCAAGACACGCATTTGACGACTGGTACCTGCACGTCGACGTTGTGAACACGACAGGCCGCCATCCATCAGTCGGGAGCATCGACAGGGGCGGGTCACCTGCGAATGAAGAGCGCGAGCGCCAGTCCCTTGTTCTCAAATTAGTACATCGGACAGTATCATCAGCTGCTCCCGATGCGTGGCGCATGTCGGGTCCCTCCAGGCTGGAGTTTCGACGAGAGCCTTCAAATGAGGGGCTTTCCAGAACATTGGGATGCTGCTTACCTAAAGCACCTATGACGTTATTGTCTCACTGGGCGCGGGCGGAACGCCAAGGCCGCGCTAACTTCGTGCAGCCGTCGAATGCGCCAATGGCTGCGCGAGCGCATCGTCGCTGCTTACCTTACGCCGAGTTGCTCCTGCGAGGTACTCTGCCACAGCAGTGCGCGCTCCTTGTGGGCAATTGCATGATCCCCTCTTTCCACAAACGTTCACCGTAAGTCGTAAAGGAGCCCGTATCCCGCCTGTTTGAGCAATAGATCGCCATTCTTCTTGTTCAACCTTTGCTGCACGGCCGGGTCCAGACCACTCCTCGTCCTCATCGCTGCTGAGCTTTGAGTTTGAGTCCGCAACGGCACGCAACAAAGCCCCTCCTGTGCCGCCGGTTATGACGACAAGTGACGCAGACCGGTGACCACCACAACTGCCAACTTCTTTTGGGCGAGCCGTATCTCAACAGTCGCCGAGGCACTTGCCAGCAGCTACCCGCTAGCCCGCCCGGCTTGGAGCTGACTTCACTGTTGACTCGCCTGCGCCGACCTGAGAGGGCTGGGGCTGGAGCTGAGACGACGCCAAACGAATCTGGGCGCTGGAGGAGAAAACGCCTCGCGACGTGCAGCCGACTGGTGAGGTCAGAACAGCAATTTTCCATTTCGGGCGCGCAGATCATTTCCAGAATTCCAGGCGCAGACTTCGGCCATTGAGCATCCCTGCAGGGCTTGACATCAGGGAACATCACACTTGCGGAGCCCTGCCCCTAGGTTGCCCTTTTCGGCTCTCTGACGAAGACAAGGCCCCCACCTTCTTCGTCTCGAGTCTCCGGGTCCCCGTCCCTGACCAACCTCACCGCGCCCGCTACCCGCCCTCGACCTAGGTACTTTTATTCTCTCTATTCCGACCACCCGGGTGATCCCTTCGGTTCCTCCTCCTAGCGCACATACATACATCGCCGCGAGCGCAGGTCTTCGCCCCCCTTACGGTAGCCTGCTCGATTCGGATTTCTTCGTGTCGACGACGGACTTGTTGCGAGCATTGCGAGAGAAATCGAGCCCGACTTGGTTGGCACATAGTGCGCGTGCTGCATCCTGCCCAGGCGTCTGGAACCAGCATCCGCGGGTGGCGAGATCGCAGCGAGAGACGAACCCAAGAGACTGCCACGACTGCGCAGACATCAGCCGCCTGGCCGATCGGCGCAGCACGTTTCGGAGACACCCCGGCGGCGATTAGGGCAACGACATCACCGTACATACAGGCTACCGTTTTGCTCCACCACGTCAGGGAGAACCCCACCGTCGCCGACATATCGCCTCTGTGAGATCCCTAGGAGCGGAGAATCCAGACCCAGAGCCCAGTTTTCTTGTGAGGGTGGTCGTTTTCCCTCCTTTGTGACATTTCGTTCAGCAGACATCCAAACCTCCATCCACGCCAGTCGTGGACCGCCCCTGACCAGCCCGCCCTCTTCGCCTTCGACGATTCCCACATCGCGCTCCATCATCCCGCTCACGGCCTTTCTCCGACAAACGCCCCGCTTACTGCGCAAGATGTATGTTTTATGATAAAGAGGATACAACTACAAGAGCTGTCCGTGGTTGTTGAAGGAGCAAGGTTGCATACAGTCGTAGCCTTTGATCAGCTTTCAACATTCAACAAATTATATCTTCGCCATGGGGCCCCCAGAACAGAGGGCGACAGATCGAACAGCATACTACACCATGAAGACAACGCCCGGGATCCCGCCACCGGGCGTGTCGCATACACCCGTGGGCTCTCACACCCGCTCAAACTCCCAGTCCTTCTTCTATAACAACAAGCAAGCCGGTACCCCGCTGGCGTCACCACGAGTGCCGCTTCCCGTCGGCCAGTCGCACGCCCCTAAGCCTTCACCGGGCGCACAGCGTGGGCTCTCTCAAGATGGGAGGACACCAAGCCCAAACTATTTCGGCCTCTCCGTGGAACCAGCAGCCGACCCGCGGGATTCTTCCCTGCTGCCTCGCGAGAACTGGAGCTCGCCGACGTCGTCGGTCAAGTCCTTCGGGACTGCCGTCCCGAAGCAGCTTCCCATAGATGCGAACCCCGAGTTCGAGGCATTTCGCAGACAGATCGACCTGAATCGGGGAAAGACAGGCTTTGCTCTTTCATCGGTCTCACAATTCAATGCCCCTTCAGGGTCCCCGCTTACACCTCTAGCATCGACGCCATCGACGCCATCCACGCTGCAACGACCACGACCACCTCGATGGAACACGCATGCGAGTGATGGTAGCGAAGCGCCCATGCCTCGGCCATCAGGAAGCCTAAATTCCGTCTTGCGGGCAAGGGACCCCATGGGCAGCAAGAGCAATGCGGAAACCGACAGCTTCCACGACTCGGCCTATGGGTCAACAGACTCAAAACGCACGTCAGAAGCATCCGTAAACCCGCCTTTTTCCCTCGGCTTGCGTACACATGAATCACCAGCGTCACTCGAAATGCCGTTCCCGGCTCCGGACCGGGGGCGGCCCAACTTCTCTCTCAACATGCTTGATTTGCAGCGCTCAGGCGTCACGCCCAATGCGAGGAGGACAGACTCAAGCGGTTCCCCTGGTCTTGCGAACCACCAACAAAGCCCATCTCCGAAACCAGAACCCGGTGACCCGAATATGATGTCTCCGGACCAGCTTCGGGACTTGCTGACGGGGGATACTGGTTCGAATCTCTTGATCTTGGATCTTAGGGTCTCGCCACAGTACGCAATGGCAAGAGTCAAAGGAGCCTTGAACTTGTGCATACCGACCACCCTACTAAAGCGTGCTACGTTCAACCTGCAAAAGCTTCAGCAAACTTTCCAGGCCGAGCAGGACCAGGAGAAGTTTGCGAACTGGCGTGATTCTACCAACCTCATAGTCTACGATGCCCAATCCTCCGATAAGCGTGACGCGACCTCATCGATAAACATGATCAAAAAATTTGCCAACGAAGGGTATACTGGCTCCGCCAACATTCTTCGCGGGGGCTTTAACGCATTCGCAGCTGCGCATCCGGAGCTCGTGGACCGGACTTCTGGTCGCTCGTCGCCGGGTCTGTCACTTGGTGCCGGATCTGCGGCTGCTCCGCACCCAAATGTTGCACCTGTCATCGGCGGCGTCATGCTGCCCACTTTGACTAGCAACCCCAACCCGTTCTTCAGCAATATCCGACAGAACCAAGACCTTGTCGATGGCGTCGGACAAATGGACATCAGCCTGCCCTCCGGCCTGGATAGTTCCCGGCTGCCACGCTGGCTGAGTGAGGCAGCAGAAGTTAGCGATCATGGGAAGAAGGTGTCGGACAAGTTCCTGCGGATCGAGCTGACGGAACAGTCGCGGATGAAAGATGCATACTGTGTGCAGGATCTCCACACAACACCGCCACATGCCAAGGTGCAGCTGTCGGGAATCGAGCAGGGCGGGAAGAACCGTTACAAGGATATCTTGCCGTTTGAGCACGCAAGAGTCAGACTCGCTGGGCGTCCGGAGGGAACATGCGATTATGTCAATGCCAGCCACATACGGGCAAACAGGAGCCACAAACGATATATTGCTAGCCAAGGGCCTCTGCCGGCCACCTTTGAAGTGAGTGGACACCATTCCGTCTGATCTTATCTCTGACGAATGACGCTAACATCTGCCTAGGACTTTTGGTCGGTGATCTGGGACCAGGATGTCCGTGTTATCGTGATGTTGACAGCCGAGTCTGAGGGGGGGCAACTTAAATGCCACCCTTATTGGAAGGGAAATGACTTTGGTTCTCTCAAACTCCGCGTACTTTCAGAGAAGAAAGTATCTTTAGATCTTGACAAGTACCGATCGGACTCTACCTCAGGCACTACAGCATCGACGCCTTATTCCGGAAACTCGAATGGCTCGACGCAGAGTGCGAAGAATCTGTCTCAAGCAGAGGCCGGCCGTCGTCGCGCCAACACTACGACAACGCTTGACTCCGCCGCTCCTACTCCTGCCCAGACGAGCGGATCTGATGCTCCTTATGTCATCCTCCGAAAGTTCGCTCTCAGCCATGCAGCTCACCCATTCTCGCCTATTCGCGAGGTAACCCAGTTGCATTATCCTTCTTGGCCTGATTTTGGTGCGCCTGCGCGCCCCAGCCACCTTCTTGCTCTGGTGGAGCTTTCAAACATCATGCAGAGGGCTTCGCTCCCGGCCGACTTTCCAGGGCCTTTTGCGGCATCTGCAATCCCTCGGAACGGCAGCTTCTCACGCGGCGCCGCCAAGGGTCCAACCCCCGCCCTGAGCTGGCATGACGTGCCTGAGTCCGGGGATCATGTCAGGCCGATGCTGGTTCACTGCTCTGCAGGATGCGGCCGAACCGGCGCATTCTGCACCGTGGACAGTGTCATCGACATGCTCAAACGCCAGAAGCTGCGCGCGGTACAGAGAGCAAACAAGAGAGTTGACGAACGCGAGCGAATGCTTGCCCAGCAGCTCGAAGGTCACCACGGTCGGGTCAAGCGCCAAGCGCTGGAGCGTGATCCGGATGGCGATGTGTCGATGGACAACGAAATCCCTCCCTTTGCGCCAATGGATGAACATTCGGGGGCTGCGTCAGCGGGCAGTGGTGCGCGGTCAACTCCGGACCGAGACCATTCTTCTGACGAAGAGGACATTGACACCAGCTGGTTGGATGACGAGACCGTGGACCTCATTGCACGCACTGTCGAGGACTTCCGTGGTCAGCGCCTAAGCATGGTACAGAGCCTGCGGCAGTTTGTCCTCTGCTACGAGACGATTATCGAGTGGGTCTGGCGTGTTCAGGACCGTAGTGATGGTGGGAGCTCGAAGGGGAGGGGTAGGAGCGGTAGTCTGGCGTTGTAGGGACCGGACCGGTGGTGTTTGGATGGGCGTTAGGATTTGTCCGAGATGGAAATAAGTTGGTTGGTTCGAGCGATGGTCTGCACGGCGCACATGGAAGGGCGTTCCCGAATCATAACAAGGGATGGCGTCGGCCAAGGCATATCCATTTGCATATGATACCCGACACATGCGGAGGCTCATTGGAACGGGAAGCATGGGTGGGAACTTTGCATTCATGCATGGGGTTAGGGTTGTTGCATTACTACATCACAGCGGCAGCTACAGGGCGACTGGACATGCCTTGTGTAAGGCGGCGGTTGGCCGGGACTTGCTTGTTGTTATCATTAGAGACACGCATAGGATAGATCCAAACCGGTTATCATGTGTACGAAACAATCCAGTGGTGTCTACTGTCATATCACCGTTAGGACAGACATGTCTACGCAGTATTGCGTGGCATCTTTGTCAGGGTACCTAACATCCCTACTCTCATCACAAGATCATCATAAGAGTCGCAGCTTCTCGCCCTGTGCTGGCCGAGAAAAACACACTTCTCAAAGTTTACACAACAGAGGGAAGGGTGGAAGAGGTTTGAATGGATGACATGGTAATTTGGACGATATTATTAGTGTTTTGTAGCGTTCGAATCTACGATGCCGAATGGCAAGCAAATGTCGGGCGGTAGCAAAGGTAAGTCAGTAGCTATGGCCAGTCAATCGCGACAGTCTCAAAACTCGCGCTCTCGCTGTCACGCTTTGTTCAACAGTCAGTCTATGAGCCGAGCTCTTGAGCTATCGTACAAGTACATGTGTTCCACAATCTGCGCTTCTCGCATGATTTTCGCCGCGAAACAGCGCGATCCACCTCTACGCACTCCTAGCATGTTTCCAGTAACCACTGTTGTCCACTCGCGATATGCAAGGTGCGTGCGTAGGTTTTAACGCCACAGTTTCGCCAGAGACACCTCCTTGTCGTCGTGCTTGTTCAGGATCTTGGCCGTGGCGAGCTCAAAGTCTTCCTGTGTGACGTGGACTCGTCGCTCGCGGAGGGCGTACATGCCGGCCTCGGTGCACACGCCCTTGAGCTCGGCGCCCGAGCAGCCGTTCATCTTCTCGGCGATCTTGGTGAGATTGATGCCGCGGGTGAGGTTCATCTTGCGGCTGTGGATGCGCAGAATGTCGGCACGGGCCTCGACGCTTGGTGGCGGGAATTCGATCTTGCGGTCGATACGGCCGGGGCGGAGGAGAGCGGGGTCGAGGATGTCGAGACGGTTGGTGGCCATGATGACCTTGATGTTCTTCGTCGGCTCGAAACCGTCGAGCTGGTTGAGGAGTTCCAGCATGGTGCGCTGGACTTCTGAGTCGCCGCCGGAGGATCCCTCGACACGGGACGAGCCGATGGAGTCGATCTCGTCCATGAAGATGATGCTGGGGGCGTGCTCGCGCGCCATGACGAACAGCTCGCGCACCATGCGGCTACCCTCGCCGATGTACTTTTGCACCAACTCGGAACCGGACACACGGATGAACTTGCAGTCGGTGTGATGCGCTACAGCACGGGCCAACAGAGTCTTTCCTGTACCGGGAGGTCCATAAAGCAACACGCCCTTTGGCTGCGCGATTCCGAGGGACTCGAACAGCTCGGGATGTTTGAGGCCAAGCTCGATGACTTCCTTGATCTCCTTGATCTGCTGGTCCAGGCCGCCGATCATATCGTAGGTGCTGTCGGGCACCTTCTCAACCATCATGAGCGAAACAAGCGGGTCGACCGAGGATGGGAGAATCTTTTCGAGCTTGTACGAGTCTGAGAGGAGCGTTACGCGCTTGCCGACTGTGAGCTTGGTGATGTCGACGGCGTCCGAGACATCGACAACTGGAATTGCTATGTTAGCGCTGGGGTGGTCTTCTCCGCGCAGGGGACAGAGCGATTCGTACCATATTTGCCCTCCGGGTGCACCTTCACGAGGACCTTCTTGGTGCCCATGACCTTGACCACCTCGCCGACGTAGGAACCTGGTTGTTGGAGCAGGCCGAGCTCTTCTCTAAGGAGGCGTACCCGCGAGTTGTAATCATTTCGCTGCGCTTCCAGGCGGCGCAGTACAGCCTGACCCTTGAGGATCTCGAGCTGCATCGCCTCGATCTTGTTGTGGTAGTAGTTGTCGAGCGCCATCGCGACGGCTTCGCTTTTTGCTTCGGCTGCTCGGCGCGGCGGTCGGGGGAGGAGGGTTTGGACTGCCGGTTAGGATCTTAGTAACTTGCTGCAGATTCGGACAGTGTTTTTGCGGTGAGTCCGTTGGTTGCGGGCGGGCTGAACGAGATGCCGTCAGTGGTATGTTTGTTCTTTGAGGTTTGGCGGCTGATGAGCTTCAGGCGACAAGGATCCACCGGAGGCAGCGCAGGTCAACGCAACCCAGCTGGACAAGGCGCTTGGCGCCAAGGATTGTCAACTGGGCCCTGTCAGGTGCACGTGACTTGGCGAAGCTGGCAGCGAGCTCTGCCTTATGTAATCAAATGCAAGGGTAACGCGAAAGAAAGTGATGTCACCGCCAAGCGAGATGGCCGCCGTGAGGCAGTATTTAGCGAGCGGTGGTCATTATGATGGAGGAGCAGAGGAGCTGTTTGCTACGATCTTGCATTGTTGTGGTGTTTTGCAAACTATCAAACCACTTCAAACTTTCTTCGCTTTTATGACTTCAGTATGCCTGCTACTTTGGTTTCTGGAACCCTTCTGGAATGCCAGTCTTGGGAGGTGCAGACCGGCTGCCCGTTCGATCTCCGAAGGCGTAGCTTGGTGCAACTTCGGTCTTGCGCGCTGTGGTGCAACGGCAATTGAGCATTGACACACCTCCGTACTCAACACAACGAATACCGGGGACAGTACGGATTACTCAGGGCCAATTCCAAGTGGATTTGACTATCCTTCGTCTAAACCAGCGGGGTCGGATGCGCGTGATACACTGACCATCACCGATCTTGCTGTGATTGATGTCAGCTGTCTCAGCTGAGGCAAGGCCGCAACAGGCCCTTTTGTCACATTTTCGATGCCGTGCCGGATTCCGGCCATGAAGCTTGGAAACTGTGGAAAATGCGAGATTGATGCGCACAGCACCTTCCTCTCCGGCACATTCCAGCAACACGTGTGTTGGTGCGGATGGAGAGCAGATTGCAGGCTCGAAGCCGCGCCTGCAGCGGATCCTGGATCTGCGGGCTGCCCCACTTTAGATGTCTCGCCGCGACCGCCTGCTGACCAAGACCTGGTCGCATCGCAGCAGCCCGCTTCGAAGCTCGGCATCACGCCTGCGCTCCTTGTCGAGCTTTGCACAACTCGACAAGCCACATCCGGCTTCGATCCGATGAACGGACGAGTTTCTCCAAACTTCCTGGGATAGGCCGAGTTTTCTTTTTCGTCTGCACCAGAGCGAGTACACGCGGGGTTGTACGGGTCGCTCTTTCTCGTTTTGTCGAGTCCTCCATTGTTTCTTGTTTTGTTCCATTCGCGGCGCTCTTCCCGCGACGACCAACGGCCGACGACCGCGCTCGACAGCCAAGACATCACTACTCGCATTCTAATCCGTCGACGCCTGCCGATAGAACGCGACCTAATTTCTGGTCTGGGACGAGCGCACTTCGTATTATGGTTCGAGAATCGATTCACAATCTTCCAGTGTCGCTACCAATTTGAGTCTCGCAAACATCCTGAGCGAGGCCTTTTGGTGCTTTGGTGCTCCTCGACATCAAATATTGGTGATAACAAGGAACCATCCGATATACCAAGGCAATCCATATCCAACACAGCATTCACCATCAGAGCGTCGCTAGCTGGTCGATAGCTCGCCATCCTACGACATCATGGACTCTTCCCACAAACCCGGCGAGGATGCATCAGCCGCTACATCACCTACCGACACCCGCCGTCCCTCCGACAACTTCTTGTCAACGGATACGGTTCGGAGGAGGCCGGAAGCCGCTTACGGTAAGTGCCTATCTTTGGGACCCCAAGCCATAATTCAGCCTCTGTCGCCCCTTGTATCGATTGCTAACATTTGTCTTCGCCAAGGGACGATCGGGCCAAGCACACCCGTCGGCTCGGCGCCCGACGCGGGTCCATCTCTGAGCACACAGGAACGGTCCGCCGCTCGAGGCAGCCAGGGTCCAATAACCGCACTACGCTCGCCAATGCTCGCACCTGATCGGGGCCGTGGCCGCCCACGAAAGCCGCCCATGGCACGCCGAACATCCTCCAATGCCCAAGCTCCCCACCGGGGAGAGGTTTTCTCGGTGGACGATGGGATTGCGGAGGTTGAGGCCGATGCCGCCGAGCGCCAACAAACCTACACGTCAACAATGCGCAGAAGAACCGTAGCACCTGCCCTGTCGAGGGTCAATTCAGCTCGCGATGACGACGAAATTCAAGAGACCGTCGAAGAGCTTGTTGAAGAGGCCGAAGACCCGGTTCAAGCAGAAGACTTCGTTGAAGAGATGGAGGTGGCTGACGGATCCGAAGCCGAGCCCATCGATGACGACGGCGACGACGATGGGGATATTAGTGATGCCGAGAGCTTTACCCTGAGAGACCGCCAGCAGGCCATCAACGAAACACATCCGTTCGGTATCAGGCTGTGGAAACCGGCGCTATACAAAAAGGATCGATCGGTGCAGAAGACCGCCGAAGGCGATATCCACTCGGCACCTGGTGGTCATGTCAGTAACTGGCTGCTCTTCTTCAATCTCCTCTGGACGCTGGCGTTCGGTTGGTGGATGGCCCTAATAGCTTTTCTCGGTGCTGTTATTTGCTTCATTTTTGCAGCTGCGCCTAGCGGTCGCGAGTACGGACGAGTGCTATGGGGCTTGGCCGCCTATCTCTTCTACCCGTTCGGGAAGTTCGTGCGGCTTGAACAACAAGAGCCCTACATAGACGAGGACCAAGGCGAGGGCAGGAGCATCAGCGAGTACGAGCAGTGGCAGAGTGGGGACCTCGAGTACGGACGGCTGTTTTTCGGACCGGAGAGAAACCGATCCATCATCGGCCGCTCCCGAAGAAGTATCGACTCTGAGCCCGATGAGACGGAGAGCCTCCTCGGCAGGGGCCGTGGGCGAGGGTCGGATCCGGATCTCCCGCGGATGAAACGAAGACTGTTTGGCCGTGGTGAGTGGAATATCGGCCGAGTCATCTTCTTCGTGTTCTTCTACTTCCTGATCATGCCCTCGCTCTTCATTGTCTCGGCCATTTGCTGGTTCCTGGTTTTCTGGATCCCCATGGGGAAGGTTACGATGCTGCTTCTCGACCACCTTCGACGTCATCCCCTGGCAATGTCCTTCGAGGCCGACATCATCTCCGCGCGCGCTCCAGCTGCACCACACTCGTCCATCATTGTGTGTACGTACCGTGCCGTCGGACTCAAGTACTGGAAGTACACCATTGACGGGACCAACATCTTTCTCATCAACCTGATGGCCATTGTATTTCTGGTCATTTTCGACTGGATCATCCTCGACGGTGTTTGGCACATCGAGAGCGTGTTTACGTCTCCCGCCTTCCTATTCATCGCTGGCTTGTTGTCTATCATCCCTTTGGCCTACTTCATCGGCCAAGCTGTTGCTTCCATCTCTGCACAGTCGTCAATGGGTCTTGGTGCCGCCATCAACGCCTTTTTCTCTACCATCGTCGAGGTTTTCCTCTACTGCGTCGCACTCCGGCAAGGCAAGGCACAGCTTGTCGAGGGAAGCATCGTTGGTAGTATATTTGCGGGTATTCTTTTTCTCCCCGGTATATCCATGTGCTGTGGAGCTATCAAGCGGAAGACGCAGCGCTTCAACTCCAAATCCGCCGGCGTTACATCGACCATGCTACTCTTCGCCGTCATTGGCGCCTTTGGTCCAACTCTGTTCTACCAAATCTACGGCACCCACGAGCTTACCTGCCAGGACTGCATCAACTTTGACCGTCCCAGCCATGGTGGAGCGGGAGGAGCCCTGCGAGATTGTCGGAGGTGTTACTTCTCTCAGACGCCGTCTTTCAACGACCGCTTCTATCTTGAAGCCGTGCGTCCGTACTGCTACCTCGCCGCTGGCATGCTGTTCCTGTCATACATCATCGGTCTTTGGTTCACACTGCGCACCCATGCTGCCGTCATCTGGAACTCGGATATGGACGAGAAGAAGCACGATGACCAAATCACACCTCATAGCAGCGCTAGGCCTTCAGGGAATCCGCTAATGGGCGATGCAACTAGCGTCGGCATCGACGTCCGTGACACCCATCTGTACAAACGCATCCTCGGTCAGTCATTGCGCCAAGTTGGCCACAACCCCCGGCCGGACGAGCAGTTGAGACAGGACTCGACTTTTATGGGTGGAGCTAATGGCACCCCTCATGTCGTCCCCCCGAAGACAGGATTTGCGGGCGATACCATGGCTACCACCAACCTCAGCATCCCTGGATTCTCTGAGGCGCAGAATAACAATCTTGTCCACCAGGTTGCTGAAATTGCCGCCACCGCAGCAGTTGTCGCAGCCCGAAATGTCTCGGGACCAAGGCGATCCTCGGCCAACGCAGTCCCAACTGTCCCAGCGATGCCGGCTCATCAGTCTATCTCAAGCAGCCGCCACGTCCCAATCCGCACTGGCACATTCCCGGATCATGAATATATGGGAGAGCAGCCCGTCGCGCACGCGGGAGGTCATGGTGGCCACGACGCACCGAACTGGAGCCGGCTCAAGAGTTCTATCATCCTGATGGGAGCCACTGTTCTTTACGCTATTATCGCCGAGATTTTGGTGGACACTGTTGATGTCGTCCTTGAAAACTTCGAGATTGACGAAAAGTTTCTTGGTATCACTCTGTTTGCTCTCGTTCCAAACACGACAGAGTTTCTAGTAAGTGATTGAAGGCTTGGCCTCTTGGCATCGCAACTCAGCTAATGATATCGATAGAACGCCATCTCGTTTGCCATGAATGGTAACATTGCGCTGTCCATGGAGATCGGCTCCGCGTATGCTCTTCAGGTCTGCCTCTTGCAGATCCCGGCCTTGGTCCTATTCTCGGCCTTCTATCCCGCGGATGTTCCGATAGAGGAGATTGGGCGATACACGTTCAGCCTGCTGTTCCCGCAGTGGGACATGGTGACGGTGATTCTTTGCGTCTTCTTGCTGAGCTACATGTATGGCGAAGGCAAGAGCAACTACTTCAAGGGGAGCATTCTGCTGCTGAGCTACCTGGTGGTTATTATCGGCTTCTACTTCAGCAGCTTTGGGGCAACCCTTGGCGAGAGCAGCGGAAGCCGGTTCGATACTTTGGGCAGTGACGGGCAGTGGATGAGTTACGGGTTCAAGACGGTTGGAAGAGGCACGTCGGGTGTTGCGTTTTGAGCAGGCGGTCTGAATATGTTATTGCGGGGTCGGCGTGTTTCCTGGTCGTCAAGGGAAGTGCCATTGCTGTTAGATTGCTATGGCCGGGGGACACGGGAGGATACCAAGGGGTGTTGAATAGGTAATGTGGTGGCGGTGTTTTCGTCTCGGGAGATGCTTCGGCGACTCTCGTGACTTCTATCTGTTATAAGCAAGCGGCACTGCTTAGATGGCGTTTGCGGCATGTTTTCTATTGAGATCCGGCAGATGATAGTTTGACTGATACAGGAACGAGGCGGCCTGTGATGAGGGATATGGCTAGACAATGGCCAAACAAAAGGAATATCATGTTTACCGATTGCATCCGACGGGGCCAGTCACATGAGCAAATGACGCGCTGTAGTTTAATGGCCGAGCGGATTTGACAAGGCTCGCTTCGCGGGCGACTAGCAGGTGACCAGCGGGCGGTTGGGCGAGTGATGTCAGGCAGGGTCAGGGTGGTCATGTACGGCGCAGCGGATCGGTGTATGTCCTGCCGCTGGTGTCCTTCTAGAAGGCGGCAGAAAGGCCGGGTGATGTCTATTTTTGTGGGGGTGGTTGTGTGCAGTCTCGGCAAGTTTTAGTTCGGCGTTTCTCTCGCTTGTCAAGTGGAGGAGCACATTGAGGGATGTGGGAGGTGGGGACACTGGGGGGCCATTTACGCACCGCCGTGGACCAGGCTGGAGCAGGCTTCCGATGGTGAGGTAGCTGTTTGGGTTGCGTGGTCAGGCTGAGTTGTTGGATGCCCAGGGTGTCTGTCGTCTGTCGTCTGTAAACAGGTAGATGTTTTTCTGGGTCTCCGACGCTGTCACTGTGTGATGTGACTGTCTTTTGAAACTGTGTAGGTAGGTAGGTAGGTAGGTATACACCTCCCGTGACTGTATTTTCGCCGTGAATATCTGCCCATTCACTGCGTCCTACATAGTTCTTTTTGTGTACTGTGGCTGTTGTGCTGGGGAGACGCAATTGCGGCGTGCTAACCTGGAAGGTACATAGGGTGGTAAGCCATTCTTGTCGACTTGGCCTCAACCCGGTGTATTTCTCAAGTTGTCGTCGTCGTCACACTCCCGCTTGGGAATGGATCTATGTATGTATGAGGGGGGGCTCCCGTGGTAGGTCAGTTGGAAGGCTGAAAGGCCGGTAGGGTGTGATGGGACAGGTGGAATGTGGCAAATGAGTGGGACGGGTGGAATGCGATGGATGGGTGTTATTGGGTGGTTGTGTGTGTGATTTTGATTTCAACTATGGGTGGGCAGGCAGGCGTCCAGGGGCTCATAGGAGTCGTGTTGTTGGTGTGTACTAGTAAGAGATGGAGATAGGTAGAAGTCATGGAAGGTTACGAGCCGTCAAGGAGACGGGCCCCAGCCGGAGAGAATCGTGGATAGGGAGAGGGGGATGGAGATTGAGAGAGGAGGAAAGGAGAAAGCGATAGAATGGGAGGGAGTGAACAGCGGCAATGACACACTGGTTCCAGCTATCTCGATAACCTACTACCGTGAGTCGTAGGATGAAGGAGGCGATGATGGCAGTGATTACGTAGTAGCAGGTAAAGTGGAGGGCATCACAGGCCACTCCTCCTCCAAGGGGTAGGTTCAATATCACTGCCGCTGTCATCGTCATTATCAGCTGCGTTATGCATGTGCGTGCGAGGATTTCATCTCGCATCCCCAGCATCTCGATGTAGTGTCCCCCGAGGGTACCTTGAGCCAGGCTTGGTATTCTCTGGCTCGGTCTCGGCCCAACAAAACGCATATATGCCATCGGCGATAATAGGCAGTGCGATCCGAGCGTGGGTGGCGGTTAGATTGGTGTCCGCTGCGCAGGAGACGGCCACGACAAAAAGGGGGTGACGTGATTGGATGTGGGTGTGTGTGGGTTCCACGGCAGTCGTTTCTGGGCCTGGCTGTCCAGGTTGGTTTGGGCTGGACTGGGCGGCCGCTTACCGTGCTCGGGGGGTAGCGAGGATGGAAGGGGGACGGCCGTGTCCGGGGTACGGGGTAAGGCACTGACAGGGCCACGTGCAAAGGCAAGGGGCAGACTTTTTTTCTTTCTTTCATCTTTTCGTATCATTGGTGCCTAGGTACGGTGGTTTGTGGTCCTCGCTGCAAGGCTGCTGGCGTGCTGTTGCCACTTGCCGCCGCCTAGACCTGGGGAGTCGTGTTTATCTGTGTCAAAGGCCCGAAGCGGCGCAGCGACACATGCGGGTGCGGCCAATGGGAAGACGCGGCGCGGGCAGCGTACTAGGGCACTAATAAGGACGTAGTACATAATCTGGGGCGGTAAATAATCTGGGGTGTGGGACGCAGTGGACGGTTGCGTGTTTACCCGGGGCTCGAGGCTCAATTTGGCAACCTGCCAGAACTAAGGGATTGGCCTTCCGGAGCTCCGGCAATTGTCGACGAATGCGGAACCACCACGCAGATTATACCCAGATGACAGAACACCGTCGAACTTGTTCCGTAGCATCGGCAGTTAGTACTGCCATCCGGGGCGTGGCCATGTCAGTGTCCACCCGTGCCCCATGCCCCCTGTCCCGTACTCCATCGGTGCGGAGGCACCCGTGATGGCAGGCGTATAAGTGCTCGAGGGCGGCTGTTTCCTGGTTTGCCTCCCCCCCTTTCGTCTTCGTTGTTTTGTCTTTAACCCGCACTCGGATCACGACCAGACCAGCAGACCAGACCAGCCCAGACAATCTCCCAGTCGAAGCGTCGATCGAAAACGACAAGATGCGTCAGTCCGTCTCTCTCGCCGCCGCAGTGTCGCTGCTGGCCAGCAGTGTGTCTGCCCAAAATATGCTGCGATTCGCATGCTCGCAGCTGGTGGTGGACCGTGTCGACCCCATCGTCAACCCGGGCCAGCGGTACACGCCGCATCTGCACCAGATTGTGGGAGGCAACTCGTTCAACCTGACCATGGAGCCCGTCAAGTACGACCCGGCCGAGAAGTCCACCTGCACATCGTGCAGTTTCACCCAGGATCTGTCCAACTACTGGACCGCCGTCATGTTCTTCAAGCACAAGAACGGCAGCTACATGCGCGTGCCCCAGACCGGCAACGGCGGGCCCCAGGGCAAGCTCATCAACGACGGCGGCCTGGACATCTACTACATGCAGAGCGGCAAGGTCACATCCTTCAAGCCCGTAAGTTTTATTTTTCTCCTCTCCTTACCCCTGAAACGGGGCAGACCAAAAATAGGGGCTAACTCCCGCAGGGCTTCCGCATGATCGCTGGTAATGCAGCCAACACCGAGGACAGCAAGGTGTCCAAGGCCAACATCTGCCATCGCTGCTGGAACAAGGACAACGAGGACACATTCGTCGGCGGCGCGCCCTGCTCAGGATCCGACACGGTCGCCATCCCCTCCAGCAAGGACTGCCGCATGATCCGCCAGACCCTCATCTTCCCGCACTGCTGGGACGGCAAGAACCTCGACAGCCCCGACCACAAGGCCCACATGGCCTACGGTCAGGGCTCCGGTGCCACCGGCGGCGGTGCCTGCCCGTCCACCCACCCCGTCAAGATGCCCCAGGTCATGTACGAGCTCATGTGGGACACCCGCAAGATCGACCGCTCGTGGTTCCCCGACTCGGGCAACCCGTACACCTACAGCATGAACATCGGGTATGTTTTTCTCTGCTTATCCCTTCTTTTCTCATCCCCCCAAAAATGAAAAATGAAAAACTGACAGTTTCTTACAGTGGCGCTGCCGCCCACGGCGACTACGTCTTCGGCTGGAAGGGCGACTCCCTGCAGAAGGCCATGGACAAGCAGTGCAACCTCAACAGGGACTGCCCCGCGGCCGGCCTCACCGCGCAGTCGGCCGACAAGTACAACGCCTGCAAGATCAAGCAGCAGGCGCCCGAGGACGTCAACGGCTGGCTCAAGGCCATGCCCATGGGCGAGATGGTCATCAAGGCTTAATTTTTCCTTTCTTTCTCAGTGAAATGGCGAGAAGATCCTCAAAGCACAACTCACTAAATACCTACCTACTACTACCTACTACCTCGGATATCTAACTTTATTTATTCTTACTATTGTTACCGCTGCTTGCTAAATCATAAACTGAGCATTTCATGGGCTTGGGGTGAAGGGGAAAGAGAGGTTTCTTCAATGAAATGGTGGTTTTCAGACAGTTAGTTCTGTGGAAGAAAGAATATTCTCATTACAATGACCCCCTGATTTTTATGGGTGTTTTCACAGTCCTTCCTCAAATGTCTCAAATGTGGCTGTTTTCAAGACGGCCACCTCACTTATCGACAATGAATAAGACGTAGTCATACCATCCACCCATGCTTCATGCATGGTATGAAAAGATGAGATAAAACCCTCCATCCAAAAATGAAGCTCATGATGCCAAAAATCCGAGCGCCAACCCTGACTGCGACTGTGACATGGACCAAAACCCACATTGTGCGGGCACTCGCCCACATTCCGGCGCTACCCATCACCCCAAACTCCCCAAGCAAACTCCACCTCTACCTTACCCTACGCAGTGACCACCAGCTTGTATAAACCTATCCTCCGCCAAGACTGGTGGTTAATATAAGGTGTATTGGGCGGTAGATTGCGGGTGGGCTGCCATTGGCCGTCCATTCGCTGTATTGTCGCCCGAGAAAGAGGGGCGGCCACCCCTTGCTGACATACGGAACCCCATGGGGTGGGCGGGATTACATGCATGCCGCTGTCAGTGGGCATCCATCCATCCTTTTCTGTTTTTGTTTTTGTTTGGTTCTGGTTTTAGCTTTTCGTTTTGTCTAGGAGTGGATTGTGGGTTGGTGTTTGACGGCGGGTGATCACGGGATTTTCTTCCCTTCCGTGCTTCCTGCTCCAATTCTTTCGCTACCTACTGAACTCCCAGCCAAGCGCTGCAAAGGTACCTTACCTCACTCCCCTACTCCCCATACTCTACATTATCATGGAAGCCAAGCCCGGCCAGCGCAATCACGCGGCGCAGTGCCGTCCTCCACTGACAATACAGTGCAGGGCCTAGATCTGGGAACCGACCGACCTGGCTGCCCTGGTATTGCACATTTGCCTAAACTGCACTCGGCGCTGGCCGAGGGAGGAAAAGCAGGGACGGAATGGGTCACGGGCGCATGGGGTGGTTATGAACAGGGGGGGTATACTCGGTACGGTTGGGGTTGCTTACTTTGCTCCTTTGCTCCTTGGGGTTGGGAGGTAGGTCAGGTGGTTTTTTTTTTGGGTTTGGTCTGTGTGGTTGGTGCAGGTTTGGTCTCGGTTCTCGGCAGGCTTGGTGATGCCGGAGTTTTTAGTTGACGAGTCGGAGGGGGTGAGTGGTTGCTTCTCACATCGGTGCCGGCCGCTTCACGGCTGCCTGATCTCGCGGCGGCTACTGGGCCGGTGGAGCCTCTCTGCCTGAAGCAACGATTTCTAACGCCTTCCGCAGAGAACTCTCTCTTGATGATCCGGTCGCTGCCGCGCGGCGCTCAACGTCTTCAACACTTACGACATTTCAATTTTGCATTTCCTTCGCGCATTCGAGTCGCGTTACCTTTTTTTTTCATTCGAAAGGGTTTGAAGCGGAGAACGACACAAGCCGTTGTAAACCCATCACCACCAGGAAGACGAAGACTGTGCGGCGGCAGGAACGACTGGTTGATCCGTTCTTTGATTTCGTCCTTGTTGGACCAAGTGTTGCCTTCCTGACTCCGGCAACACTGAGCAATTCAAAGCGAGCAACGTTCGCACCAGGGCTGAATTCTCCTGGTTTCGACCACGCAGTTTCCATTTCTGCCAGTCTCTGTTGTTGTCTTTCCACGTCGTTGCCGTCTCAGAAATTTCGGAGGAGCCCATGGCGCCGAAATGGGCTGATGGCTGCCGCCAACTCGTGTTGCCACCAGAACCGCAGCAATGATTTTGAAGCGCGCAGCTTCGTGTCCCTTCTTCTCATTTTTGGGGTGATCTCGCGACGCAGCTGCGCACATGGTTGCAAGTGCTCCTCGAGCTCGAAAAGTGGGCCCAAGTTGGGGTTTCCGACTCGGAGTGAGAGATTTCTCGCCACGCCTCAAACTCGTCAAACTCGCTACCCAAACGTCAGATCACGACCAACTGCGCAGCATTGCTTCCTACGGTCCGGGTTGCTGCATTCATACTGCCATTCTCACCACACTGTTCATTTTCATTAGGCATCTTCAGGACCACGTCAATCACCGCTTCAATCACGGATTCAATCATGGCGTTCCATCAAGCATACCAAGGCCCGGTCCGACAGGCGGCCGACCGTCACGCCGACGCCATTGGCAACGACCGCCTTGGTAAACTTGAAGCCATGTTTGAGGCGATCCAAGTAGCCGTACAAATCGGTAATCATGTGCAGAAACAGCTCAAGGACCCCAAGGCGCTCCAAGCCGAATCCCAGATCCTCAAATCCGACGCCAGCCCCGTCACCGTCGCCGACTTGGCCATCCAGGCTGTTATCCTCAAAGTCCTCAACACGGTCTATCCGGAATACCGCATTGCGGCTGAAGAGTCCGCTGCCCAGCTACGCGCCGACCCCAATCTCTTCGCCGCCGTCAAGGCTCTGGCCGTCAACTACGCTTCCCAGAACCCCTACGTTTGGCTGCAGGGCGGGTCCGAACTCGAAGATCCCGACGATTGGTTCAACATGCTCGACCGCGCCGCCGGCCTTGATATTGACAATGAGACCGAAACCGAACCCGACCCTAACGAGTTCTGGGTCGTCGATCCCATCGACGGCACTGCCGCCTTCCTCCGTGGAGAACAGTACGCCATCAACATCGCCCTCGTTTCGAACGGAGAAGAGGTCCTGAGTATGATCGCATGCCCGTGTTTGACTTGGGCAACCACCCAGAACCCCCAGATCGCACTCAACGACACTACCGATTTCCCCTTGTCGGGCGGGTGTGTCTTGTATGCCGTCAAAGGTGCGGGCGCGGGTATCATCGCCCTAACCCCCCCGATAAGCCCCGGGCATCTGAATTTCTATACCTGTCTCAGGAGAGTGCTCAGCCCTATCAAAAGCAACGTTCCTTCCCGCCTGCTATCTTGCACGGCAACAAAGGTCTCCTCCGGCCACTCCATCGTCCACGAACGAGTCGCTACCGAACTGAACGCAATCCATCCCCACTGCGACCTCACATCGTGGGTACTCCGCTGGGTGGCTCTCGCCTTGGGTTTCGCAACCTACACAGTATGGGTCTACAAGGAAGCCGACCGCTTTGCTAAGATCTGGGACCATGCTGGTGCCATGTTGTTGTTCACCGAGCTCGGCGGGAAAATCACAGATCTTGATGGCAAGCAGATTGACTTGAACGTGGGCAGCGCGGGGAGACTGTTATCTCGGAACAGAGGCTTTGTGGCGGCACCAAAGGGGGAGACGTTTGACCGTGTATTCAAGGCTGTGAAGGAGGCGCTGCGCGAAGCGGAGGACATGGAGTTGGTTGAGTTAGGCTCAAGCCCAGATGAAAAATCCTAGGAGGTTGTCAACAATAGGTTCCCTAAGGACCCCAAGCTGGGAACTTACTACAAGGTGGAAGATGGAGATATGGATATGAGTTCGGATTGAGTTTGGCTTTCATACGGTGCCGGCATATTTGCAGCATCTTGGTATCCAGGGTTTGTAGTGCTAGCACAGAGAGCCACGTTTGAAGGTCCCGTCACTTTGAGGGGTTGAATAGAACAAAGCGTCACATGTCAGCGTTGCATTTAGATAGAGAGCAATCAGCTTAGTAGAACATAGCTAAGAACGTATGAAGAGAACGTCTCCCTGCGCTATGCCTCTGTCTCATCTGCACTACAATCCTACACATAACCGTAAATAACCATACCCAAGACCAGGGATTTTAATGTCACAGGCCGTATCGCACTAAGAAACCTTCCTGCATTCCTCAACAGAATATCCCATTGCAGCCAAGGCGTCTCTAGAGGCGAGAAAAGCCTGCTGTGAATATGGTAACGCTTGAAGTGCCAGGTCTTCCTGATCTGGCCTTACTGGTACCTACTAATGTGTTTGAAAAGGAACACTAGATTCAAGACGCCTTCCTGCATTTCATCAACGGACCACGTGTATGTAGTCAAGACCTCCCACGATACGGGTAGAGTGTATTGCGAGGCTCTTGCCAGAAAGAACGCAAAAAGAGAGGGTGTCTCATCTCTGTACTTTCGAAAAATAGGTTCGGTTGCATGAATCCGCACCTCAACAGTTCACCTCTGTTTCTGAACATCAAGGCTGGCTCAGTAGGTAGGTAGGTGCATCCCAGGCCTTGACTGACTGCATACCTTTTGAAAAGGAGAAAGGTCTTGGTTTAAGTGCAGTGGATAGGTAGGGTAGGTAGATGGTGGGAATTGGATAGGTATGAAGCAAGGCCTTTGCGCAATTCCAGAAGGGGAGCGTGAGATGGATGGCTCGGAACAATAACACTCATGGGCTGTTTTGGCAGTACCTGGGGAGGCAAAGCGTCTTCGCAATGACTGAGGGGACTCAGGCCTTATACTTCGTGGCCTTGTTGTTCTGGCCACAAGGTTGCTAATGCGACCGAATGTGAGCAGCGGGCACTCAGGAGACATTGTAGTGCAAACACGAGGCAAGACAAACACCACAGTGCGAGGGGACAATGTCATAGTCAAAACTGAGCATTATGGATTCAGAAAGCCACCAGACCAATTATATGCACGACACACTCGATGACCTATTCAAGTAATCACCCGGCAGCCCAGCCCTCGTCGTGAGCAAGAACCGAGCACCATTTTCCCCTTTGGGCTGAGCTGTCTGTCCTTCCGTACTATGTTCGCTCACCGCACCAGGGAGAGGTACTGCACCTCCATCAGCCCATCCCGTTCTCACATTCTCCCATTCCGGTCGATCACCAAGGGTCCATCCAGGTCGTGAAAACACACACCGGCAGCGTCGTAGTTTCCCTCACTGCCTTTCTGTCTCGCAATCTTTCCTTATATCCAAACTGTTCTCAACCTTGCCATCATCTGCCCATTCCCTCGTCATCCATCCATCCACACCTTCTGGCATCCACCGTGACCTTCGTGGTAAGCAGGCTGCACTCCACACCATCCATGCCATACCACCGCCACCATCGCAATAAAGACACGAAAACTGAGTGAGAAATTAAAAGCCAATGCAGATAGAAATAAAAACTGATGCAAAAACCGAGATTAAAACACCAACACCGTCCATAAGCGCCTGGTCTAAGAGCGTTCTGCACAAGACAAAGCTTCATCCCGAAAAAGTTGATCATTAGACAGAGAATATGGATTGGCAGGCAAGAAAGAACAGGAAGCAGGCCCAAAACTTGAAGAGAGAAAACAGCCGTCCATCCGATTTTTTATAGAATTTCAGACGATCTGTCGTGTCTACCGTTATCCGTACAAGGTGCGACACGACCAATCGACACTAGGAATAGACGGAAGGGGGTGAGGGGGGATGGGGTCAAAATTATTAGATGATTGTGCATTGCGTCTTCTCCTTGGCGACACGAAATAATTGTTGTGCAGCCTGCCAAGCGAAGGACATTGTCATAGCCATCTAAGACATGACGGTCGTTATCCATAACAGTCGTAAAGGCGTTTGTAGCCCTGGCCGACCCTTGCTTCCCTGCCCGACGATGTCAGGATGGGTTGGAAGCACGGTGAAATATGCGGGAAGCGCACAGCTCATCGAAAGACAAATAGTTGCAGTGTCGGGAAGATCGGATCTGGCCAGGCCAAGGCGTAAATGGTTGCCCATGAAGTTGTAAAAGTCTTGTATCCCATGTTCTTCATCTCTTTGAGTTTCCTTTGGTCGCGTTCGGTCGTTGCCGTCATCTCTGATGAAGTAGGAGACCGGGAATTGTCCGTGTAGGTATTAGGTCCTTACTGAACCTTATGGGAAATCGAGAAAGAAATTGGCCACCGCTAGTAAGCCAAGAGGTTGACTATTATCGAGAAAGAAAGCGGAAAGCCGGCCCATGCTCTGGGAAGAGTGAGATGCTCCATGCTGGTGTCCCGAGGCCATTCAACCCGAGCATGCAGTACCAGCAGACAAGAGAAGAGTACACCGTCATCTTGTCGAGGACGGAGGTCAATCCGGGGATGAGAGCAATGAGGAATGGGGATTGTCGCGTGCGGCTAGCTATTTCCAAAATCACCCGGGTTGTAAGACAGACGAGTAGGCGCATGACTGATCGATAGATGACAAGGTCGATGAAATGATGCGGTGTCATTGCCGACTTGGGGGAAAGGGGTTGCTTTCGAAACTTGCGCTTCGGAGCCGCCGGTGATTTTGCCGGCGGGGAGAGAACGGATTCGTTTCGATGGTTGAGCTTCGCTGTCGATGGGGGGTCCGCTGACCAGGAGAAATCGGATTGGTCTGGTCACTTGAAATACGTCGGCCTCGGCGTTGACGGACTTCCCTCTACTGGAACCTGGTTGTCGTCGATGCTGTCGCACCTCGGGCAGCGGTGTCGGAAGAGTCTGGCTATCCATCAGTTCTGCGCCGGCATGCAAGGAACACCGTGACTAACCGCTTCCCCGTTGCATGTGGCCGTTCGCTCGGCCGCCGCGTCCGGCAAAACCCATGGCATCACCCCAGTCTCCTGCAGGGCCATGAGGCTGTCGCTCGGGAGCATTGCGATTGGTGGCCCCGTTCAGGCCCGGTCGTTGGCTGCCAATAGCGCCGGGGTTCTCCCTGGGCCGGAGACGGCTTCCACCGTTGAATGGCTCACCCAGCGACATCGACCCTAGGTCGTTGATCAACATGGAGGCATCGTTGTTCGACGTCGTGCCAGGGGTCGTGGGGGTCGTAAGGGCGCTGTTCTGGCCACCGAGGCCGGCGCTGTACTCGCCATATTGCGCAACGTTGGGTCCATGCACGGATGAGCCCTGGGTGTAGCCGGATGTCGACAGAGAGGGGCTTGGTGTGTAGGAGCGCAAGTCTGCAAACGACTTGACGCCACGCAGATTGTTCAGACCACCGTCCGGGCTATCTGGAAGCTCAAGCGTCGGCCCGTGTCGTCCGTGTCTGCCAAGCGTTCCGTATTGACCTGGTGCGCTCGTCCGAGTCTCGGCGAAGTCGATCGTAGCGGCGCGACTAAGTCCTCGGCGGTGGGCATCGGCCGACACGCCGGGCGGCATGTGCATGGGCGCCGCGGTCCCCGATTCCTTGACCACATGAAGCTGCCTATGTTGGCCCTCGCCAACCGAGCGATGCTCCAGACCCATGTTATGCGCCAGTATATGAACAGTTCGGCGCTGCTGCGGGGTGATGGTGCTGGGAAAGACAATGATTTCGCGATTCGGGTCGCTCCGGAACAACGTCAACTCGGTGTAGAAGCTCAGCGTGTCTGGGTTGTTGAGATCCACGTCGCCTGTGACTGGCGGCGGGTTGGGGGCCACCGCCGCCGGCGCGAGCTGCCTTGTTGATGTCTTACGCAACGGCGAGTTACGAGATCTAGCGGTGTGGGCGGCATTGAGGGAATGCATCGACGACTGCGTATGCAGGGGGATGGGTTGGTGTTGCTCCTCCAGCTGGCCACGCTTCTCCCTCTTCTCGCGCTCGATCCGCTCTCTCTCGTGCTCTGGGAGCATCTTCTTGTACTCCACCCTGAGCTTCCTTCCCTGCACCTCGTACCCATTCAACTGCTCGATGACCGTCTGTGTATCCATAGGGCTCTGGAAGTTGGCGAACGCAAGACCACGGAATATGCCATTGTCAAAGTGATAGTTGAATGCGTACGGCTGGGGCAGACCCATGTCCGACATGATTCCCGTGAGCATCTCCTTCCGCACGTTGAACGGGATGTTCTTGATCACAATGGCGGTGGGGATGAGGTCGCTGCCGAGAGTCTTGGGGTCGTGTCGCGGGTCGTAGATGCCGTTCGGGTAGCCATGGCGCTCGTTGAAGCCTCCGTCGCCGTTCATGTGACCCATGGCCGGGTTAAAGCCGCTGACGGCCGAGTACTGCGTCGAGGGGGTGTTGAGAGCCTGACTTCCCAGACCTGGCTGTTCAGGCATCGTCCACTCCTAGATACAAGACGAAAAAAAAAGATTAGAATCGCGCTCGCAGCCAAAAGTTTTGTTGGATGCATGTTAACGAACCGAAGGAATTGCCCTGCGGGCGCCGGATCGCAACCTGTTGTCGCCCATGGCACCGTTCACCGTGTTCGCGCCCGAGTTGTAAGCCCATGCCTGGTTGTTGCCGAGGAAGCCATCGTTAAAGCCTGGCGTGTTCGGTATCCTGTTGTGTCTGAACGAGTTGCTGTCATACGAGGCGAAGCGGTCGTCGTTGGGAAACAGAGCGGCAGGTGATTGGCCGACGGCCTCCATCTGCCGCTGGTTCATGCGATTGACGCTGGGCAGGCCGGCGGTCGTGTTGTAGCCCGGCCTGGCGGAGCCGGGGGACCGATTCGCGTTGTTCATCGGATAGCCAGGGAAGAAAAGCTCGGGTTGTTGATTCATCTTCCTGCGTGCCTGGCCGTGTTTGCGTGGTGCGGCGGGGCGGTCGAGGCAGCCGGTGCTGGGGACCAGCAAACCAGACCGATGGGGCTTGGTCGAAAGGGGGTCAGGATCAGGTCGGATTGTCTGCGTCTGCGGGCGAGCAGCAGCAGTGTCTAGCCGTCCCTCTGGAGCTGACACGATGCCAGACAAAGGGGAGACTGTGGACGGCGGTGATGATGGAAATGCCGGCTGCCGCGTTTTGGACAGGTGGACGGTCGGATTGCAGAATCTTCGGGTGGAGAGCGGCGTGATTTTTCAATGACGCGGAAAAGGTTGCAGGCGTTCCCAAGTCGCCGAAAGAAGGGTAAAAAAAACGAAAAAAACGGGCCCACAGCAACAGAGCAGCAGGTCGCAGTGGTCCCGAAGCTGTCGGAAGCAAGCGAGCGGCTGGCTGGGATTTCGTCTTGGGGATCGTATGCACTCTAGGTCGTCACGTCGTCTGCTGCGTCGTCGGTGTCGTGAGGTGGTGTAGGCCACTGAGAATTAGAGATTGGATTAGGTTGGAGAGGAGAGCGATGCAAGAAGCCGGAGAGAAGGTGGCAGGTGCGTGCGCCTGTCAGAAAACAGAGACCTGCGGTCTGGTGGGTCTAGTCCCAGCAACGGAACCTCTCTCTCTTTTTTTGTGTGCGGTGGCTCGTGGGTGGGTTCGAGCTCAACTTTCCCCGTGCACAGTGCACGCCTCGACGGGAGTCCTGGACTGGGCCCTCGTCGGCCACCACCCAGTGGGTGCCGCCCGTGCGCCTCTGCTCCAGCGCCTTCAGCTGCCTGGACTCTGGACGCAGCCAGGAAGGTGCCTGTCCAGCACTCTCGCAGCAGCGCTGGGATGTGTCGTCTGGGTGCGGGCAGTCTTCGGCTTGGGTCGGCTCGCCCAGCGGCTATTACCACGGTGATTGGCGCAGGTTGGCACAAAGGAGCGCAATGTTTTGAACGAGGTAGATTATCTTCTGTTTTGGCATCATCCCATCGGCTCGACAATCAAATCGACCCTCAAAGGCTAAAAAGGGGTGAAGGCGGCGGGCACCTATGAGGCGGGAGCGAGCGAGCGAGCTACTGGGTGGAGCATTCAGCTCCAGTCGGGCTGGACGAGCGGCGTGGCCTAGAAAGGCGAGATCCGCTCCGCTGGGCCCACCCCCTGAGGATCTATTTGTATAGCGCATCCTTAGGAAGCAATACGCAATAAGTAATATCACAAGAGCTATGGATAGCAGCCAGTGACGGTGGCCGGCTGCCTCTTCAATCGCAATCCCAGAAAGGGGGATGGCGGATTGGCTGATTGATGGTGGGAAAGCGAGAAAAAAATATGGAGGCGACCCGAGCTGGGCACACATGCGGCAAGGCCCCACCGACAGGCCTAGCTGTCGGCGAATGGGATCCAATTCCACCGCGACGCTGCAGAAATGCCATGGGAGAGCAACGAGACAGTGATGCGGGACTCGAAGAGCCTCGATCCCCATACGACAGGAATCATCAACCGGTGAACCCGAGGCCACCATCTCCAGACATCACACATCACATCGAAGAACGTCATGATGCCTGGTTTGCAGACACACGGCAGGCAGACCACCCGACCCCGGCGACAAAAAAAACGCAGACGAATGCACATCTGCTGCCCCACCGAGATGCACGCATCTCAGATCCCCCTGACGACGGCGGGGACATGACGCTGCCAGTTCCCATTTTCTCCTGGCTGTGGCAAACCAGCAAATGCACACACCGCACCCAGCACCTACCACCGCCCATTAAACCTAGACCTCAGACCCCGGAAACCCAGCCCTCGTATGTGACGGGCCAAGTGCCGTCCCGCCGTGACGGAAGGCTGGCGAGATGAGGCGGCGGGGCGGGGGCTGCAGGCCGAGTCGTCGGTGGTGGTCGTGGCCAGGGTCTTGTGGCCAGTCCTTTGCCTCGTGACGAGGTTGGAACCTTGGAAGGCAACCTCCTTGAGTCACTCCTCTGTGCTGCAAGCGACATCCCCAACCTGGAACGCGCAAAACAAGGAGCGCATCGCGAGGTGAGGGCGCCGTGGCGATGCGACGACAGGATGTCAAACACTCTTCTGCTTTTAGGAGAGTCTAGGCGGTCGGTGGTTCTTGAGTAAAGTGAGCAACGAAAAAATCAAGCCAGGAAAGCCAATGCTGCCCCGTCCCAATCGGGCCCAAGATCCCGACCGACCTACCGCCCCACGCGGGGCCGTCCTCACCGCAAACCTCCCTCCCAGCACACGCACTGCAGTGCCACCGCAGCCGACGGAAAGCACAGCATAGGACCCGTACTGGTCCATCGCACAAGCTTGGTTGACGAGGGAGCAAATGCGCAAGCAAGCAGGCAAGGCAAGTCAACCTAACAGGAAGGAAGCCTGTCTCTTCGTCCAATGACCCGCGCCGGCGAATCACTGCACCGCTTGCTGAAATTCCCCATGCAGCCAACCAGCGGTCAACATATGCACCTAGCAGCCCGACAGCGCAACGCAGAGAATATCCTGCGCAGCCAGGCACGGACGGGGTCTTTCATGCCAGTGATTTTGCATCCCTTTTGTGCAGGGAACAAGTAGTCAGTGCAACACTGCAGAGGAATCATCCGAGGCGACGAGGGCTTCCCTCTGCCCCGGCCTCCCGGCGCGGCCCCACTTTCACCCACGGCCCCGGCATCCGGTCATGAATGAGCTGTGTTTTGGTAAGTGACGTTGCGAACGCTGGAAAATGCTCCCAAAACCATATAATATATCTATCCACCCCAACACCATGCATCAAGTCCGTGTATCCCTGTATCCCTCCGAAGCCACTCAAAACGCCGGCGTCCCCTCTCCCGTCACGGAGGGTATTTGCGCTCCAACGACTGCGGATACGTCCAGTACACCAGCCTCGACGCGAACGGGTGTACCATCCTGCGCCATATTGACGGATTCGGTCGATGTCGCCTCGTCATATCGTAACTACACAGCAGAAAAATGTTCCCCAACACGTTCAACAGCCGCCAGAGCCTGCCATCCAGTTAGCACATGCATGGGGGGGAAACGTCCACCCAGGCAGCCACGTACATGTTCAGCGCGAATATCGCTAGCGCCGCGACGCTGCTTTTGGGTATCGGCTCGTTCTCCTTCTTTGCAAGAGCAAACTGCGTGGCGAGGTAGTAGACGGGCGGTATCCACAGCGCGAGAATCGCCAGCTCGATCATCAGCGTGATGTGGTATGTCCGCTTTTTGTCGCCCCTGAACAGCAGCGCCATCATGCATATCCACAGCAGCAGAAATGACGTCTATCGCCAACCAGTTAGCAATCATCCTCTCCTCTCCCTTCCACCAGGACCCCAACCCAACCCAAACCAGAGAAGAACAGCAAGGGTAGAACTCACCACCGTCGGCGCAAACACAACCTCCACCCCCCTAAACCACCGCCACGCCATCGCCGCCCCCGTAACCCCCAGCCCAAACTGCACCCACCCCAGCACAAAGTACTTGAACAACTTCCCATGATACCCCCTCTCGCACTTCCCATGGAAATGCTGCCTCCCGGTGTCGGCAATCCGCTGCTCCGCAACCGGCCACCCACACCACCGACACACATGCACCGTCTCCATGCTGGCCAGGTCGACCTTCTTCCCCGGCACGAGGCGCGCGTCGCCCTGTATCATGGCGCAGCGGACGCACCGGCACGCGAGGGGGTAGCCGGGGTCGGAGGGGAGGGGGAGGAGGATTTTGGAGGGGTTGGTGGAGGGCGAGAGGCAGGTCTGGCATTGGCTGTGGAGGAGGGACTGGAGGTCCATGGGCCCGTGGAGGATGCGCATCTGGTGCGGGGAGGCGGCGGTGCGGAGGGCGTGGTTGGTTAAGCGGAGGCGGATGATGGAGGGGAAGTCGAGGTGGGAGATGATGAGGTGGAGGACTTCCGGGGGAATGTTGAGGAGGTTGTGAGGTTGTTGGCTTTGTGTCTCGGTGATGGTGGTGATGATGGGTTGGGTGTCGGTGGTTTGGCGTTGGGAGGGGAAGCGGAGATGGGCGGGAGGCGGTGGTGTGAGCGGTAGCTTGGGCGGAGGGACGCCATCGGGA
>Ga0247760_1000540_pt1 | contig 40381 bp, 20 predicted proteins | sample UWRJL171409R4_FD_179936 | JGI IMG/M metagenome (GOLD analysis project Ga0247760, IMG submission 179936) | Plant litter microbial communities from Arlington Agricultural Research Station in Wisconsin, United States - UWRJ-L171-409R-4 | ecosystem: Environmental > Terrestrial > Plant litter >... | reverse complement strand
CTAACCCTAACCCTAACCCTAACCCTAACCCTAACCCTAACCCTAACCCTAACCCTAACCCTAACCCTAACCCTAACCCTATCGAAATTAGTGTTACTTTTCTAAACCTATTCATTTAAACGTTTATCTATACTAAACTGCTTATAGAATTAAACCAATATTTTCTAAAACTATCTCTCTAAAGACAATATACATATACTCTTCGCGTTCTGTACTCACTAATGCTATCTCTCCTAAAGTTAATAACGAAACACAATAATACCTACCCTCTCACAGGGCTAGAATTATAGTAATCTAAGTAGTTATAACAACCAGGTAAGCAACCGCCAACAATAGTTTCAATTCGTACCAGCATAACATACTATATCATGCTAAGCAGAATCCTCCGATAGCTCATCAATCAAGATCCCAGCTCGACGGAAATAGCCCCTCGCGCTTGCCTTTCAGCTACCTATAACCTCAACACACTCTTCTAAAAAAGAGGAAAAGTCGTCCCTAATAAATCCTATATATTCATCCCAAACTTACTTAATATATATCTTCAGCTCCCCAAAGAATTCTTCAATTAGGTTTAAATCTAACAAGTAAAGCAGTAAGTAAAGCAGTACAACGCCTACATTATCACACATCTGCTACATTCTCTCCAAGTAGTAAAATGACACATTATCCATAACCAAGACAGACTTAAGCTTAAGCCACTTACCGCAATACAGCAGAAATATTTCAATAAAACATTCGAATATCTCAGCATCAGTCAACCCTTTATATACCCAGAAATGTATAACGCCGTCTTAAATATAAGCTAGGAGGATTTAAAACCTCCAGCCTCGGTAAAAGCGCTTAATCTAACAGGGCCGCTTTCCCCAGGAAGCCTAGCCTTTCTACTTAATCCCAATACTTCTATCCACTCCTAACTCGTCTATAAAAACAAGTTAGTCGGCACAGAGAAACAATATCTCGTGCATATACTTATTACACAGATCGGCGTTACGCTTACACGCAACGTTTTACGTACATTTCTTCAACCACTTAACCTCCCTTAGCGCTTTACTAATGCTAAAGCGCGTCACATCAGTATCGAACTTATTTCGGAGGAAAGCAGCTATATCTTTAAGCCTTATACATAGATTAAAGAAGAGCTGATTATATAAAGTAGTCAGCATAAGAGGAGTAACGGTCTTCAGTTAGCCAGCGCTGTTTAGTAATACTATAGTCATTCCGAAACGGAGTAAGTTTAATTAAATGCAACGTACTGCACAAACAGTACAGCTAGTTATTTCTGCTATTTCGTTATCTTTTAAGTTATCGTTACCTTACAGCTTATTATTAATTATGGTTTAAATCAGATTACACTTATAAAGAGTAAGATTTAGTACCATTACAGTTATAATATTATTAACGATATTACTGTCAGCAGAGGAGTGAGATAACATATTACCTCCCGTGTCCATAACTACCTTTAGTCCTAAATTCGGGATAACTCTTTCGGATTAACAAAATCATAAGTCTGTCTTTTAGAAAAAGTACCTATCTATAACTTATAAGTAAACCATATAAATAAAAATAAATCCATACAGCTCTTATTCACATCCATATATTTATCTTACATAAGAAAAGTGCAAGCAACAAGACACTAATTTCGCTCCTAGCTGTATAAGTAACTATTTAATATAATATAATTATTATAAACTGTAAACTAATCTAAATTAATTAATATATACGATCATAAAGTAAATTCTAAACTTCAGTTTAGGCCTAGTTCGGCCTAACTGTAGTGAAGGTCAAAGAGGGTATAATCTAAAGTCATTAAGATACTAACTTAACTTACTGCCTTAAAATTAGACCTAGTTTAGCACAGCTAAAGTAGAAATCAGGAAAAGTGTAATCTAAAATAGTAAGCAGACTAAGCCAGCCTACCAGCTTCAAATAAAACCTAGTTCAGCCCAGCTAAGGTAAAACATAATACAACGTAATCCAAAAGGATAAACATAATAACTCAGCCTACTAGCTTAAATTCAGACCCAGTTCGGCCCAGCTAAAGTAAAACCTAGTATAGCGTAATCCGAAAAGGTAAGCATACTCGCCAGGTCTCATAGCTTAAAGTCGGACTCAGTTCGGCCCAGCTAAAGTGGAACCCGCTACAGCGTAATCTAAAAAGGTCGGCATACTAAGCTAGCCTACAGGCTTAGAATAAGACCTAGGTCGGCCCAGCTGGGACAAACTGCATAAAAGAGTATAATATATTAATATATATAACTGTTAATCCATTTCGTCCCAGCTGGGATGGAATGAAGACCTACTTTATGTGAAAATGGACCCGCTTTTCGCTCGTCAGACCCGCTTTTCGCTCGTCAGAGCCAATGGGAGACTATAAACTGACAAGTCTATATAACACATACGTACTTTTAAAAAGCCACTTAGTCGAGTCCTGGACACACTTACGTGTATTGTATTATAGAAGAAGGAAAGGTTAAGTTCGCCAGAGCCCTATTAGATAAAGTAACTACTTATTAATATAAACCTTATATAAAGATAATTAATAACCTTTTTATAAATAAAGTGTGTAAAGAGGCTCTTAAGACTTAAGCTCTTTTCGATAATTTCGATATGTTTATTAACTAACTCTAGATTAAGTTTAAAGAACTAGACACCCTTAAGTAAGTTAAATAGCAGCTTATAGCCTTAAGGTAGACGTCTTTAGTCCTTAAGTTCTCTATACGCTTTAAACTAGAAGCAGTAAAGACTAAACTTAGCTAAGAGGCTTTAATAATACTGTTCTAAAGCGGCCTAAAGGAACACGTTACTGGAGATTTTTACTAAGAAGACCGACCGGACTGCTTATAAGAATTGGTTAAGATAATTATTAAAGCTAATAACTAGTATTATAATTACTATTATTAGAAGAACTTCTAAAAGGAACAGACCCCTTATTAGCTAAGTAAACTTAAGAAGGGGAACCAGTCGACTGTAACAGGTCACTACCCTAGGCTAATAGATATTAATATAGTAAACTATCAGAACTAACCTAACTGCGATAAGCCTTAACGATAATAGTAGTAGAAGCAGTTTAAAGACCTATTATAAGTCTAGTACTTTAATTATAATAAAAAAGGCTATATAATGTAATAATACCTGTTATTAAAATAAGTTAATTAAAAACCTGTTCTGGAAGGAGGAAAGCACATTAGGTTTAACTTAAGAGATATTTATATTAAGATAGTAAGTAACGAAGAAAATTACACCTGGATAGATAAATATGAATTAAGAGACGAGGAAGAGAAGGAAGAAAAACCTTAGGACGTAATATACCTAATCCTTAAAGGTATCTTAGAAAAGTCAGCTATAAAGGTATAAGTTATTACAGACCGACTTTAAAGTAGAAACTTAGAATTACTAAAGGTGTAGGTTATAGAAGACTAACTTTAGAAAGAGATGTTCTAGTTAACTGTTACAGGCCTTAAAAACCTTACCCTGTAAGCTTAGGAATTAAAGAAGTTTAGGAAAGACCCTGATTTAGAAATCATTAGGATAGTAAAAGAAGTTAAAGAATTAGCTCTTTAAGCTACCTAAACGGTAAAGTAAACTTTAAAAGGTAAAAGAGAGTAAATTAAAAGAATCGAACTAGAGAAACGGAAGTTCTTCTTAACAGTGCCCCTTAAGACTCTTAAACACTTTAAATATATTAAGTAGATTAGCACTCTTACCTCCTTAAAAGAAGGACAGCTTAGATAGCTGCCCTGTATTAAGGCTAGTATACCTTAAACTGGTACTTTAAAGGTCCCCTAAGAAGGTATAAAATAAACACACTAATAGAGAGTTTAGGAGCTGAAGGAAAAACATTAAGAGTTAATAGATAAAGTAAAGGACTTGTAAGTTAAAAGTCTTACTGTAACATCTAAAGACAGAGTAGTAGAAATTAAGTTATAACTCCGTAATAGGGTTTGCTTCGCTAACTAGCTTAAGTATCGACTTATTAAAGAAGACCACTTTATAAAAGAATAAGTTAGGTTATTACTACCTGAATTTTAAGAAGAGGTTTAGGAGAAATAACATATATGGAAGCAAGTGGAAGAAGAGAAAGAATAAAGCGCCACTTCTCCCGTTCCGTACTCTATAACTGCAGCACTAACAGTTAACATCGACCACCCTAGTTATAGAGATATATTGTGGATTGATTACGTATATAATAACTACACTTTTAACCAGTATTATAAGCTTAAGGCTCTTTATAACCACTTCCTAAGCATATAAAGACAGGATTACACTATTATAAAGGTAAAGTTAGAACTAGCTTACTACTAAGTCTTTTACTCTTTAATAAGAGAATTTAGTAATAAGTGGAAGGTTACTGTAATTAATCAGGCTCTTGTAACGTGCTAGTAAGGAGGAGTACTTAATAATTACCTAGTTGTAACGTACTTATTATACCTTAATAGGAAAGCTTAAGAATAGTAGAAGCGAGAAGACTACTAGCGGATTTAAAAGTAAAAAGATATTACTGCGATCTAGTCTTGTAAAGCGTATTATCGTTTTATTAAGGATTTCCGAAACATTATACTGTTTGAAGTTAACTAGACGCTAAAGCGTAAGAACCTGAAAAAAGTTAATTGCTAAGTTTATTAAAGCTACTTGTTTTTCTAGAAGGAATTAAGAAAAGGTTACAAGCCCTCTAGAAGGGCTAGAAACTAGTAGTTTGCTAGTTAGTAAAAACCCTGAGAAGAAGGAGAGGTACTTAGAGGTTAAGCTAGATAAGACTTTAAGGATAGATAGTTATTATAACTTAGATATTAAAAAAGTATAAGTATTATTTTATTAGTATTGATATAATAAATAGAAGAGGGAGGCCGTTTAGGGTAAGAGTAGTAATTAATAGTAAGAGTGCTTCTAACTTAGTGCACCCCTTGTTAGTTAACTGAAGGAAACTCCTTAACAAAGCGTATAAAGAGGTTATTCCTATTCGAAATGGAGAAGGAGGCTTATACTAGTATAATAACAGTAAAGTCACCTACCACTCGCTACTTTTAATTAAAGTGGATAAGGATAAATAATAAATGGACTTTAATATTATATTAGTTGTAAGTTATAATATAATCTTAAGTCTACCCTAACTGGAAAAGTATAACCTTGTAATTAACTAGAGGAGTAGTTACCTTACTTTTAGTAAGTCCCTTAACTGTAATTACTGTTTAAAGAAAGCTAAGAAGGTATTAAACCGCTTTAAAGATGTATGAAGTATTTAAAAGTACGCTAAACCTTTAAAACTAAGTACAGTTTAGGTTAAGTTTACTAAGACGGTTAAAGGACTAGAAAGTCTACCGTACTACCTAAATAATAATTTAAAAGGTAAAGGAAAGTAAGAAGCTAATCTACAGATAAGCGAAGAAGTTGACTTATTTAAAATACCCATTAAGTATAAGAAGTTTACCTTGTTTTGAAAAAAGATACTGTGATTACTAGATTACGGACTATAAGATTACGAAATCAAGTTAAAGTTAGGAGTGAAGCTCCGCAGCTTCCAGCCCTACCACTTAAACCCCTAGTAAGCTAAGGCCCTGCGGGAGTATATCGATAAGAACTTAAGAAACAGGTTTATTATGGAGTCCTAGTCCCTAGTAGATTATTTAATGCTGTTTATCTTAAGAAAGGGAGACGGTAAGTTATGTATAGTTATTAATTACTAAACGTTAAATAAGGATATAATTAAGAATCGCTACCTATTACCACTTATTACAGAGATGTAAGAACGGATTATTAAGGTAAATTGGTTCTTTAGCTTTAATTTCCTTATAGGATTTAATTACGTTAGAGTGAAGGAAGAGGACGAATATAAGACGGCCTTTTAGACTCGTAACAGGTATTACTAGTACTGTGTTATGCTGATAGGATTAATAAATGCCCTTACGACTTTTTAAGGCCTTATCGACAGTATTCTCTGTCCTTTCTTTAATAAGTTTATCTTTATGTATTTAGACGACGTTTTAATTTATTCTAAAACTTTAAAAAAACATTAAAAGTATATATAACAGGTTTTAATAACTTTTAAAAAAGTGAAGCTAATAGTAAACTTAGAGAAAAGCCACTTTTATATTTAAGAATTAAACTATTTAGAGTTTAAAGTAACCCTTAGAAAGCTTAAAATGTAATTAGAGAAGATAAAGGTAGTTAAAGATTAGCTTACTTTAAAGAATTAAAAAGAGTTATAAGCCTTTATTAGCTTTATAAACTTTTACTAATACTTTATTAAGTACTTTATAAAGATTGTAAAACTACTACATAAGCTTATAGGAGAGGGTAAACCGTTTAAGTGGACTAATAGATAATAGAAGGCGTTTAAGGACTTTAAGTACGCCTTTATTACAGTGTTAGTCTTAACCCTCCCTGATTTCTTAAAGCCTTTCCAAGTTGAAACAGACTCCTTAAAGTTCGCAATTAGCAGAGAACTTAATTAAGTCCAGGACGATAGAAAACGCTACCCAGTTACCTTTTTATTAAAAGAAATCTATAAACTAGCCTTACGATATCTAATCTATAATAAGGAACTGATAGTGATTATTCAGTGCTTTACTAAATAGGTACTGTATCTAAGTGGTATAGAAGAACTAGTCCAGGTCTTCTTAAACTATAATAACCTTTAGTATTTCCTAACGAAGGAACTTAATCCATAGTAAGCACAGTAAGCAGAGTTAATAACCCTATTTTACTTCCAGATCTATTATATTAAAGGAAAAGATAATAGGTAAGCCGATACTTTTAATTAAAGATAGGACTATAAGGATACTAATCCAGTCCTAGTCCCCGTCACTATATTTAATAAAGTAAAGAACAGCACCTTAGAGTATATATTATAAATGTTAAATAACTAAACGTTAAAATAAACTATTAACATCTATATAAACTTATAAACAGAGTATAATATTTATTAATAATAACAGGACTTCTAAGCGAGAAGGTTAGCGGAAGGAACTTATAAGTATAAGTACCCCTTAGGAGACTTCTTAAAGCACGTACAGGACTGTAAAAAGGAGTACTTAATACACCTAAACTATAATAAAACCGGTTATCAGCTAAAATAGTTATTAGAAGGTATAGACAGTGCGCTTAAACCAGAAGTAAAGCTTTAATACTAAGAGAAACTGTACATTTATAACTTAGATAAACAGAAGGAGTACGTCTAGCAGGTTTATAAGTCTTGACTTAAAGGACATATAAGCTAAGTTAAAACCCTTACATAAGCCTAGTAAACGTACGCCTTCCTGGGAATGAAGAAGCTGGTTAAAGAGGTAGTTAATAACTGTAATATCTATTACTAGAAGTAAAACTAGTATTATAAGCCTTATAGATTTTTTAAACTACTCCCTATATTATAAGCGTTATAAAGCTTTATCTCACTTAACTTTATTACTGGGATTCCAGAGTTTAAGGACCTTATTATAGGAGTTACCTATAACTAGATCCCCGTAATAGTTAACAGATTAATAAAATAGGCTTACTTCCTGCTAACCTTAAAGGATATAATAGTAAAGTAACTTACTTATATCTTTAAGAAAAAGGTAGTTTCATAATATCTTTAGTTAGATAACATTATTATAAATTAAGATAAGTTAATTATATTAAAGTTTTAATAAGGATTAATGTAAAGAATAAGTGTAAAGAGTAAGCTTTTAACAGCTTTCCACTTACAGACAGACAGCTAAACAGAGTAAATTAACTAAATACTTATAACGTATTTTTAAACTTACGTTAACTTTAAATAAAATAATTAACTTAAACTGTTATTAACAGCATAAATAGCTTATAATATAATACTAGTTAAGTTAATAAGTATATTACCGTTCTTCACTAACTACAGTAAGAAGCCCAAGTTCTGTCAAGGCCTACCTACCGGCACCCCCTAAGCCGTAATCTACGTAAACTAGATATAGGAACTACACGACTACCTGTAAGCTAAACTTAAGTTCACATGTGAATAAATAAAGAAATTTACTAATAAATATTAAACTAAGTAACTAATGTTTAAGAAAGGACTCCACTATAATAGTAAATAAGTTAAAAAACTAACTCTTTAAAAGGGAGACTACGTCTACCTTTTCTTACAGAACTTACATTTAAAATAACCTAATAAGAAGCTTAACTTTAAAAGGTACAGACTGTTTTAAATTAAGAAAAAGGTCACTACCTTTAATTATAAACTAGACTTACTTACTAACATAAAGGTGCAGACTAAGGTTTTTCACATCTTACTTCTAAAACCCACCTTAAAGGGAGTTCCTTTAAAAAAGAAAATCGAGATTAATACTAATAAGGATAAGTATAACGTTAAGGAAGTTATAAATTTACAAAAAAGAAAGAACACGTTTAAATATCTTATTAAATAACTAGATTATAGCTTTAAAAGTAACTTATAAAAGTTAATTAAAAACCTTAAATGCCTAGACCTAATTACAGAGTTCTACCGAAAGAATCTAAACTAATTAAAGCTAACAATAAGAACTAGAAATAAGATAAGATCTAACATCTAAACTACTATACTAAAGAGTAAAACTACTATAGGACTTAAAGCCTAAAAAGCAGCAGGAAACTCCTTAATAGGTATGGAAGGACATTTATCAGAACCTTTAACTAAGGTTACAAGGACCTTAGACCTAATAAGAAGGCTAGGCTTCCAGGGCTCCTAGCAAACATCACGTAAGAATAAGTATTACTAGAAAAAAGAAGTTAGTAAAAAAAAGGAACGCCCCTATATACTGGGAAAAGAAGCTACAAACTAAGTTAAGAAAAGGTTACTAGCTATAACAACCCCCCAGAAAAAGAACCAGCAGGTATTCCTATTAAAAAGCCCCCCTAATCAAAGGACTCGCTAGCCTCAGGAGGAGCAGCCAGACAAGCCTCCTCTTACTCTTAAAAACAAAAGATCTCTACTTCCCAGCCAAATGCGGAAAAGGCTCACTCTTCCATCCTACGGCGCTAAACCTTAATCCATTTAAGTCAAGCAGCGGCTTTACAGAGCTCTTAAGTTTTCAGCTCTAAATTCCACGTAACAGCGTTATACTTAGCGTCGAGATAGCGTTTCTTAAAAAGAAGCCGTTAAAGGAAAACATCGCTATAACTAAATGTATCACACGAAGATAAAGCCCCTACTAATAAACATTTAAAACAACTGTCTAATCGTGTAACAATAAGATAGGAAAGCGATTTTGAAAAATAACAACCATAAGGTAACATTTGCGATCTAAAAGTTAAAGTGAAGTCCGCAAGGTTACGGCGACAAAAAGTGCTGTTTTTCAAAGTGCGCTTTTACACACAGTTAGCAGGCATAATTACATTAAGAAAGAAGGAACACCCTTACCCAGATTCTTTATAAAAAAAGAATGTTAAAGAGGGGGAATCGTGTAACAACTCTACAGGCCGTCACTTAAGCCAGAGTGGCCTAATAAATCCCCCGCATAAGGAACAGTGCAGGAAGACAGTACGCACAGTACTGCGCACTAGGCCAGGGGTGTAAAGACCTAAAGCCCTTACAACTAACTAGCAGCTGCTTAGTCTTAGCAGAAGTACTTACTTACTAAGCGTCTGTAAGACCTCTAAGTAAGGAGTACTTAGTAATAAGTTACTTAATTCCTCACTAAGTAATAAGCCTCTAAGCAAGGTACAAAGTACCTCTAACTAGTTAGTATAAATAGTTATAATTATATCCATAACTACTATAAGGGACTCTGGTTCCTCACACTAATATTCAATTATTCATTTATATCTTACTATTCAAACTCACCTCTGTGTATTATAGTGACAGCGACCTACAGTAACATTAAACCCCCTGTTTAGGAGTGCTAGCTTAACAAACCGTCTTCGGAACGCCCCTTACTTATTAGCGTCCTGCTATACGTTCTGTCTTAACCTACACCAGTCCTCTTAAGGCCTGTGTTAAGTGCAGGTCGTAATATTAACTACGTTAAGGTAAAGGAAAAGGATAAACATAAGACAGCCTTTTAGACTTATAATAGGTATTACTAATACCATATTATACTAATAAGATTAATAAACACCCTTATAACTTTCTAAAACCTTATCGATAATATTCTTTACCCCTTCCTTAATAAGTTTATTTTTATATACTTAAACGACGTTCTAATTTATTCTGAAACTTTAAAAGAATATTAAAAGCATATATAACAGGTCCTAACAGCTCTTAAAAAGGCAAAGCTAATAATAAACTCCAAAAAAAACCACTTTTATATTCAGGAATTAAACTATCTAAGGTTTAAAGTAACCCTTAAGAAACTTAAGATGCAGAAGGAGAAGATAAAGGCAGTTAAAGACTAGCTTACTTTAAAGAACTAAATAAAGTTATAAACTTTTATCAGCTTTATACACTTTTATTAATACTTTATTAGGTACTTTACAAAGATCGTAAAACTATTACATAAGCTTATAAAAATAAGTAAACCGTTTAAGTGGATTAATAAATAATAGAAAGCGTTTAAAGGTCTTAAGTGCGCCTTCATTACAGTATTAGTCTTAAATCTTCCTAACTTCTTAAAACCATTCTAAGTTAAGACAGACTCCTTAAAATTCACAATTAGCAGAGAACTCAGCTAAGTTTAAGATAATAAAAAACACTACCTAATTACCTTTTTATTAAAAGGGATTTATAACTTAACCTTATAATACCTAATCTATAATAAGGAACTAATAACGATTATTTAATACTTTACTAAATAGGCACTGTATTTAAGTGGTATAAAAAAACCGGTCCAGGTCTTTTCAGACTATAATAACCTCTAATACTTCCTAACAAAGGAACTTAATCTACAGTAAACACAATAAGTAAAGTTAATAACCCTATTCTACTTCCAGATCTATCACGTTAAAGGAAAAGATAATAAACAGGCTGATGCTCTTAATTAAAGACAGGACTATAAGGATACCAACCCAGTCTTAATCCTTATTACTATATTTAACAAAGTTAAAAATAGCATATTAGAATATACACTGTAAGTGTTAGATAACTAAATGCTAAAATAAACTATTAACGTTTATATAAACTTATAAATAAAGTATAATATCTATTAATAATAATAGGACTTCTAAGTAAGAAGGTTAACGGAAGGTACTTATAAGTATAAATACCCCTTAAGAGACTTCTTAAAGTACTTATAAGACTGTAATAAGGAGTACTTAATATATCTAAACTATAATAAAATAAGTTATTAGCTAGAACAGTTACTAAAAGGCGTAAACGGTATACTTAAACTAAAAGTAAAGCTTTAATATTAAGAGAAACTGCACATTTATAACTTAAATAAACGGAAAAAGTACGTTTAATAAATCTATAAGTCTCGACTTAAAGGACATATAAGCTAAGTTAAAACTCTTATATAAACTTAGTAAATGTACGCCTTCTTAAAAATAAAAAAGTTAGTTAAGGAAGTGGTTAATAATTATAATATCTGTTACCAGAAGTAAAATCGACACTATAAGCCTTATAAGCTTCTTAAACCACTCCCTGTACTATAGGTAATATAAAGTTTAATCTTACTTAACTTTATCACTAAGATCCTAAAGTTTAAGGACCCTGCTATAAGAGTTACTTATAATTAAATCTTTATAATAATTAACAGACTAACGAAATGGGCTTACTTTCTACTAACCTTAAAGGATATAACTGTGAAACAACTCGCTTATATTTGTAAGAAAAAAGTAATTTCACAACACCTTTAATTAGATAATATCATTACAGATTAAAATAAGTTAATCGTATCGAAGTTCTAATAAAGATTAATATAAAGAATAGGTATAAAGAGTAAACTTTTAACAACCTTCCACTTACAGACAGATAGTTAAACAGAGTAAGTTAACTAAATATTTATAACGTATCTTTAAACCTACATTAACTTTAAATAAGATAATTAACTTAAGCTATTACTAACAGTATAAATAGCTTATAATATAACGCTAATCGAGTTAATAAGTATATTACTATTCTTCACTAATTACGGCAAGGAGCCTAAACTCCGTCAAGGCCTACTTACCAGCGCCCCCTAAGCCGTAATCCGCATAAATTAAATATAAAAGCTACATAACCACTTACAAGCTAAACTTAAGTTCATATACGAATAAATAAAGAAGTTTACTAATAAACACTAAACTAAACAGCTAATACTTAAGGAAAGACTTTACTATAATAACGAATAACTTAAAGGACCGACTCTTTAAAAAAGGGATTATATTTACCTTTTTTCACAGAACTTACTATTATAACCTGCACCTGACACAGGCCTTGAGAGGACTGGTGCGAGTTAAGACAGAACGTATAGTAAGACGTTAATAGGTAAGGGGCGTTCCGAAGACGGCTTATTAAGCTAGCACTCCTAGACAAGAGTTTAATATCACTATAGGTCGCTGTTACTATAATGTATAAAGGTAAGTCTGAATAGTAGGATATAAATAAACAATTAAATACTAGCGTAAGGAACTAAAGTCCCTTACGATAGTTATAAGCATAATATTACAACCTGCACCCAACACAGGCCTTAAGAGGACTAGCGCAAGTTAAAACAGAACGTATGGCAGGACACCAACAGGTAAGGGGCGTTCTGAAGACGGCTTATTAAGCTAACACTCCTAAACGGGGGGGTTCAATATCACTGTAAGTCGTTATCACTATAATGCACAGAGGTAAGTCTAAACAGTAAGACACAAATAAACAATTAAATACTAGCGTAAGGAACCAGAGTCCCTTACAGTAGTTATAAGCACAACCATAACTATCTATACTAACTAACTAAAAGATACTTCGTACCTTACTCGTAATATCACAAGTACTCGTTATACAAGCACTCTACACCACGTAAGCGTTCTACTCGTAAGGTTTCTCCTACTTACAATATAAGCACTTAATATACTATAAGCAGCACCTTACTAATTATAAAGGCTTCAGGTCTTTACACCCCTAGCCCAGTGCACCTGGGTAGTATACACTGTCTCTTCACACTGTTCCTTCTATAGGGGATTTATCAGGCCGCCCCGGCCTAAGTAACAGCTTATAAGGTCATCACACAATTCCCCCTCTTTAACGTTCTTTTCCCATAAAGAACTTAAAAGGTAAGCTTCTCCTTTCACCATTTCACTATATAATAAGTGTCCAGCTCCTAAGTCTTAAAACAAGAACAGGGTAAAAGCACTAACCACTATCTAAACCTTACAGCCTATACACACACGTTTAATAGCGAAATATCCCCTTATTCTTTTTACAAGTTTACTAACCCTCCACTTATCTATCGGGTTTTAAACCAGTCTAACAGTTATAATCACTATTTAAAAAGGTACTAACCTTCCCACTATAACGCTTTTAATATTAATAAGGTAAAGTTAAAAGCTCTTCTTATTAAAAAGTAAAGTCTTAACTTATAAGTTAAATCTACTGCTTAACAGCTCCACAAGGCCACTATTAAGCTTTAAAAAACGTCAGCACGTTTAGCACGCCTTTATAAGTAGCAGTCCTACCTTAAGGACCGGACTGCGAAAACGTTTAATCGTAAAGTGGAGTTATTAAAGTTTTAAGAAAGTAAGGAGGCCAGGTTAAACACCCCTTTTAACGACGTAAAATCTTTTAACTGGGGGAACTTTCTAGTAAAATCTCTATAACAGGCAGTCGCTTTATAACTTAGTTTATAACTATCTTCTTTAATAAGAAGTTATAAACTTAACTTCTTATAAGAGTTTTAATAACTTTTTCTTTTACTAACTTCTTTCCCTATTAACACTTATTTTCATATAAAGCTTATCAGGGGCTCTAAAAGCCTAACCTCCTTATTAAATCTAAGGTCTTTACAACCCTAATTAAGGTTCTAACAAATATCCTTCCGTACTTATTAAAAAGTTTCCTACCGTTTCTCAGGCTTTAAATCCCATAATAATCTTACTCTTTAATATAGTAATTTAAATGTCAGATCTTATCTTATTTCTAATTCTTATTATTAATTTTAATTAATCTGGATTCTTTTAGTAAAACTCCACAATCAGGTTTAAACACTTAAGATTTTTAACTAACTCCCACAAATTACTCTTAAGGCCATAATCTAACCACTTAATAAGATATTTAAATATGTTTCCTCCCCTTCATAAATCCACAATTTCCTTAACGTCGTACTTATCCTTATTAATGTTAATCTTAATCTTCTTTTCCAAGGGAACTCCCTTTAAGGCAGGTTCTAAAAGTAAGATGTGAAAAACATTAATCCGCACCTTTATGCTAATAAGTAGGTCTAATTCGTAATTAAAGGTGGTAACCTTTTTCTTAACTTAAAATAGTCCGTACCTTTTAAAGTTAAACTTCTTACTAAGCTGTTTCAAATATAGGTTTTATAAAAAAAGGTAAACGTAATCCCCTTCTTAAAAAGTCAGTCCCTTAACTCATTCACTACTGTAATAAAGTCCTTTCTTAAACACTAATTACTCAGTTCAGTATTTATTAGCAAACTTCTTTATTTATTCGCATATAAACTTAAGTTCAGCTCACAAGTAGTTATATAGCTCTTACATCCGGTCTACACGGACTGCAGCTCAGGGGGCACCAGTAAACAGGCCTTAACAGAGCTTAGGCTCCTTACTGTAATTAGTAAAAAACAGTAACATACCTGTTAACTTAATTAACGTTATATTATAAACTATCTGTACTATTAATAACAGCTTAAACTAATTATCTTATTTAAAGTTAACGTAAGCCTAAAAATACATTATAAGTATCTAATTAACTCACTCTATTTAACTATCTATCTATAAGTAAAAAGCTATCGAAAGCTTACTCTTCACACCTATTCTTTATATTAACCCTTACTAAAACTTTAACACGATTAACTTATCTTAATCCGTAATAATATTATCCAGCTAAAGGTATCGTAAAACTACCTCTTTCTTAAAGATATAAGTAAATTATTCTACAGTTATATCCTTTAAAGTTAACAGAAAGTAAACCCACTTTATTAATCTGTTAACTACTATAAGGATCTAATTATAAGTGACTCCTATAGTAAGGTCCCTAGACTTTAGGATCCCAGTAACAAAGTTAAGTAAGATTAAACTTTATAACGTCTGTAGTATAAGGAGTAGTTTAAAAAGCCTATAAGGCTTATAATGTTAATTTTACTTCTATTAACAGATATCGTAATTATTAACCACTTCCTTAACTAGCTTCTTCATTCCTAGAAAGGCATACGCCTGCTAGGCTTATATAAGAGTCTTAACTTAACCCATATATCTTCTAAGTTAAGACTTATAAACCTATTAAACGTACTCCTTTCATTTATCTAAATTATAAATATATAGTTTCTTTTAATACTAAAGCTTTACTCTTAATTTAAGTATACTGTCTACACCTTCTAACAGCTATTTTAACTAATAACTAATTTTATTATAATTTAAATACGTTAAGCATTCCTTCTTACAATCTTACACGTGCCTTAAAAAGTCTCCTAAAAGGCACTTATACTTACAAGTTCCTTCTACTAACCTTCTTACTTAAAAGTTCTGTTATTACTAATAGATATTATACTTTATCTATAAGTTTATATAGATATTAATGGTTTATTTTAACATCTAATTATCTAATACTTATAACGTATATTTTAATATACCGTTCTTAGCTTCGTTAAACACAGTAATAAGGACTAGGACTGGATTAATATCCTTATAATCTTATCTCTAACTAAGAGTATCAGCTCACCTATTATCTTTTCCTTTAACATAGTAAATCTGGAAGTGGAACAGAGCCATTAACTTAACTTACTATACTTACCATAAATTAAGTTCCTTCATTAAGAAGTATTAAAGGTTATTATAATCTAAAAAGACTTAAACTGGTTCTTTTATACTATTTAAGTACAATACCCATTTAGTAAAGCATTAAATAATCACTATCAGTTCTTTATTATAAATTAAATATCGTAAGGTTAGGCTATAGATTCCTTTCAATAAGAAGGTAACTAGGTGGTGTTTCCTATTATCCTAAACTTAACTAAGTTCTCTACCAATTACAAACTCTAAAAAGTCTGTTTCGATTTAAAAAGGCTTTAAAAAATCAGGGAGGGCTAGGATTAATGTTATAATAAAAGCGTACTTAAGGTCCTTAAACGCCTTTTATTATCTATTAGTCCACTTAAACAGTTTACCTTCTCTTATAAGCTTATATAATAGTTTTACAATCTTTATAAAGTACTTAATAAAATAGTAATAAAAGTTCGTAAAGTTAATAAAAGTTTATAATTCTTTTTAATTCTTTAAAGTAAACTAATCTTTAATTACCTTTATCTTCTCCAGTTACATTTTAAGTCTTCTAAAGGTTACTCTAAACCTTAAATAATTCAGTTCCTAAATGTAAAAGTAGCTCTTTTCCAGGTTCACTATTAACTTTACTTTCTTAAAAGCTGTTAAAACCTATTATATATACTTTTAATATTCCTCTAAAGTTTCAAAGTAAATTAAAACGTTATTTAAATATATAAAAATAAACTTATTAAGGAAGGGGTAGAGAATACTATTAATAAGGCCTTAAAAAGTCACAGGGGCATTTATTAATCCTATTAGCATAACACAGTACTGGTAATGCCCGTTACAAGTTTGAAATGCCGTTTTATACTTATCCTTTTCCTTTACTTTAATGTAGTTAAATCTTATAAGGAAGTTAAGGCTAGAGAACTAGTTTACTTTAGTAATCTACTTTTATATCTTTATAATAAGTAGTAATAAGTAGCGATTCTTAATTATATCCTTATTTAACGTTTAGTAGTTAACGACTATATATAGCTTACCGTCTCCCTTCCTTAAGATAAACAGTATTAGGTACCTTACTAGGGATTAGGACTCTATAATGAACCTATTCTTCAGGTTTTTATTAATATACTCCTATAAGGCCTTAGTTTGCTAGGGGTTTAAGTGGTAAGGCTGAAAACTACAGAGTTTCACTCTTAGTTTTAGCTTAATTTCGTAATTTTATAATCTGTAATCTAATAATCACGGTATCTTTTTTCAAAACAGGGTAAACTTCCTATATTTAACAGGTACCTTAGATAAGTTAACTTTTTCACTTATCTGTAGATTAGTTTCTAACTTCTTTTTACCTTTTAAATTATTATTTAAGTAATGCAGTAGACCTTCTAGTCCTTTAACTGTTTTAATAAACTTAACTTAAACTGTATTTAATTCTAAGGGTTTAGTATGCTTTTAAGTGCTTTATGTATCTTTAGAACAGTTTAGTATCTTCTTAGTTTTCTCTAAACAGTAATCACAGCTAAGGGACTTACTAAAGGTAAAGTGGCCACTCCTCTAGTTAATTATAAGATTATACTTTTCTAATTAAAGTAAACTTAAGATTATATTATACCTAGCAACTAATATAACGTTAAAGTCCACTTATTATTCGTCCTTATCCACTTTAATTAAGAGTAGTAAATAGTAAGTAACTTTACTGTTATTATATTAATATAGGCTTCCTTTACCATTTTATATAAGGATAGCCTCTTTATACTCTTAATTAAGGAGTTTCCTTTAGTTAACTAACAAGGGGTATATTAGGTTAAAAGCACTCCCGCTATTAATTACTACTCTTACCCTAAATAACCTCCCTTTTCCGTCTATTATATCGATACTGACAGAATAATACTTATACTTCTTTAATATCTAAGTTATAATAATTATCTGTCCTTAAGGTCTTATCCAGCTTAACCTCTAAATACCTCTCTTTCTTCTTAAGGTTTTTACTAATTAGTAAACTACTGGTTTCCAGCCTTTTTAAAGGGCCTACAGCCTTTTCCTAACTCCTTCTAAAAAAACAAGTAGCTTTAATAAATTTAACGATTAACTTTTCCTAAGTTTTCACACCTTAACGTCCAGTTAACTTTAAACAGTATAATATTCTTAAAATCCTTAATAAGCCGATAGTACGTTTTACAGGCTTAAATTACAGTAATATCCTTTTACTCTTAGATCCGTTAGTAATCTTCCCGTTTTTACTATTCTTTAGCTTTTCCACTAAGATATAATAAGTATATTACAATTAGGCAGTTATTAAGTACTCCTCCTTACTAGCACGTAACGGGAGCTTAGTTAACTACAGTGATTTTCCGCTTATTATTAGACTCTCTTATTAAGAAGTAGGAAACTTGGTAATAAGCCAGTTCTAACTTTACTCTTATAATAGCGTAGTCCCGTCTTTATATACTAAGGAAGTAGTTATAAAGGGCCTTAAGCCCACAATACTAATTAAAGGTATAGTTATCGTACATGTAATTAACTTATAATATATCTTTATAATTAAGGTAGTTAATATTAACTGCTAATGCTGCAGTTATAAAGTACAGAACGGGGGAAGTGGCACTTTATTCTTTTTCCTCTTCTACTTACCTCTATATACGTTATTTCTCCTAAACCTCTTCTTAGAACTCAGGTAATAATAACCTAACTTATTCCTTTATAAAGTGGTCTTCCTTAATAAATCGATATTTAAGCTAATTAGCGAAGCGAACCTTATTACGGAGTTATAACTTAATTTCCACTATTTTATCTTTAAACGTTATAATAAAACCCTTAACTTACAGATCCTCCACTTCGTCCATTAACTCTTAATGTTTTTCCTTCAGCTCCTGGACTCTCTACTAATATGCTTACTTCGTGCCTTCTTAAGGGACCCTTAACGTACCAGTTTAAAGCACACCGGCTTTAATATAAGGCAGCTATCTAAACTGTCCTTCTTTTAAGGAGGTAAAGGTGCTGATCCATTTAGTATGCTTAAAATGTTTAAGAGTTTTAGAAGGTATTATTAAAAAGAACTTTTATTTCTTTAGTTTAATTCTCTTAACTTATTCTCTTTTACCTTTTAAAGCTTACTTTACCGTTTAGGTAACCTAGAGGGCTAATTCTTTAACTCCTTTTACTATCTTAGTAACTTTTAAGTTAGGGTCCTTTTTAGACTTCCTTAATTCTTAAACTTATAAAGTAAGGTTCTTAAGGCTTATAATAACTAGCCGAAACATCTTTTCTTAAAATTAGTCTTTTATAACCTACACCTTTAATAATCTTAAGTTTCTACCTTAAAGTCAGTTTTTTATAACTTACACCTTTATAACTAACTTTTTTAAGACACCTTTAAGGACTAAATACACTATATCCTAAAGTTCTTCTTCTTCTTTTTCCTTATCTCTTAAGTTACACTTATTTATCTAGATATAATCTTCTTCATTACTTATTATCTTAATGTAAATATCTTTTAAGTTAAACCTAATATACTTTCCTCCTTTTAAGACAAGTTTCTAACCGACTTACTTTAATAACAGACATTACTATACTATATAACCTTTCTTATCACAGTTAAAGCACTAGACTTACAATAAGTCCTTAAACTGCTTCTACTATTATTATCGTTAAAGCTTATCGCAGTTAAGTCGATTTTAACAATTTACTATATTAATATCCATTAACCCAGGATAGTAACCTATTACAGTTAACTAGTTCCCCTTCTTTAATTTACTTAACTAGTAAGGGGTCTGTTCCTTCCAGAAGTTCTTTTAATAATAATAATTATAATACTAGTTATCAGCCTTAATAACTATCTTAACTAACTCTTAAAGGCAGTCTAGTTAGTCCTCTCGGTAAAGGTCTCCAGTAACGTGCTCCTTCAGACCACTTTAAAACAGCATTACTAAGGCTTCTTAATTAAGTTTAATCTTTACTACTTCCAGTTTAAAACGTATAAAGAACTTAAGGACTAAAGACGTCTACCTCAGGGCTATAAAACGTTACTCAGCCTGCTTAAAGGTGTCCAGTTCTCCAAACTCAGTCCAGAGTTAGTTAATAAAAACGTTAAAATCGTTAAAAAAGGCCTAAGTCTTAAGGGCTTCCTTTCATACTCTATCTATAAAAAGGTTATTAATTATCTTCGCATAAGGTTTATACTAGTAAGTAACCACTCCATCCAATAAGGCTCTAGCGAACTTAACCTTTCCTTCTTCTTTAAAGAACTGCTTATTGTAATAAGTGACATAGCTTTAAAGCTAGGTTATCTAGGACTCCAGCTACGCTAAGTCTCCCTTAAAGCGTAATAGTAAAGGGAGCTTTACTTACTTCTTTTACAAGCCCTTAAGGTTATTATTTTCTAGCTTAACAGCATTAAATTAGGCTTAAAGTTTTTTAATAAAACTAATACAGCTCTTAATATCTCCTAGGAAAGCTTTATTAAGTTCCTTAACCAGTCCCTATTAGTTAAGGTTTAAGTCTTTAAAACGTACAGCTAATTCGTTAATAGTAAGGAGCTAAGGCTAAGTTTACACCTTTTTAATCTCTTTTCCTTTTCTAAAGGTTAACATGTTAGTAAGAAAGAGGTAATATCTAAGAGTTTAACAAACAGCATTTAGAACTTAACGTTAATATCGTATTATAACTTACACCTAACACAGGCCTTAAAAGGACTAACGTAAGTTAAAACAGAACGTATAGTAAAACGCTAACAGGTAAAGGGCGTTCTGAAAACGGCTTATTAAGCTAACACTCCTAAACAGGGGGGTTTAATGTCACTATAGGTCGTTATCACTATAATACACAGAGGTAAGTTTAAATAATAAAACATAAATAAATAATTAAATACTAACGTGAGGAACCAGAGTCTCTCACGGTAATTATAAGCATAACCATAGCTATCTATACTAACTAACTAGGAGGTACTTTATACCTTGCTCGTAGTGTCGCAAGTGCTCGTTATGCGAGCACTTTGCACCACATAAGCGTTCTGCTCGTAAGGTTTCTCCTGCTCGCGATGCAAGCACTCGGCATGCTGTGAGCAGCACCTCACTGGTCGTAGGGGCTTCGGGTCTTTACACCCCTGGCCCAGTGCGCCTAGGCGGTGTGCACCGTCTCTTCGCACTGTTCCTTCTACGGGGGATTCGTCGGGCCGCCCCGGCCCAAGTGACAGCCTGCAGGGTCGTCACACATAACCATAACTATCTATACTAACTGACTAGGTAATACTTTATACCTTTAATCACTATACTTACTTAATATAAGGAGTGATTAGGGTAATTAAAATACCTCTAATTACTGTGATTACTGTGCTCTTAGCGAGATTAGGGTAATTATTTAACGATTAATCGTAAGGGCTTCAGGTCTTTACACCCCTAGCCCAGTACACAGTACTGTGTGTACTGTTTTCCTGCACTGTTCCTTCTGTAGGGAATCCGTCAGGCTGCCCCAGCCCAAGTGACAGCCTATAGGATCGTTACACAATTCCCCCTCTTTAATGTTCTTTTTCTATAAAGAACTACTTATATATGCCTCCCTTTTTTCCATCAGTCGTTATGTTATCTAACTGGGTAACTAAGAATAGGAGAAATGCAGTGCCTTTATTAACCGAACGCTGTATTACTAACGCTGAATTTATCCTTACTTTTAGGATTATCATACCCGTAAAGTGCAGTCGCTATTAACGCTTAAGACTGGCTAACTGCAAGGTGGCTAGTAAGAGTAAGTCGTACAGTTACTACGTAACAGCTGGTAGGACTGTGTACTTATCTTATAACGTCTACAGGAATAACTTATCTGTACTGTGCGGGGTTCTAGACGAAAAGAAGTGTCTTAACGCCAAAGAGCGTAAGACCGCCCTTCTTCTCCGCGATACAGCTTCTAAATTTCTACATCTTAAGGACTAATAGAAAGGACTAGCACTTTAAGCAGACGAACTTTTTAGCCACAAGTTTAACATTATGGTAGAGGAGGAGCGTAAGGCTTGGGAAGCGACCGCGCCTATTCCCGAATTTAACTAGGGAAGCTTTCTAGCGGAGCTAGTGCACGGTTCTTTCTCTAGGGAGTTACTATAACTAGTAACTTCTTCTTAACTTAATCTGTTGCTTTTTTCTTTCAATAAGCGAAAACGGCCTTTCCTAGCGTAACGGTAACGCACCTACTTATTCTCTTTTTACTAACTTTTTAACAGTATTTATTTTTCATACAGAACACGCTAGGAACTTTAAGGGTCTAACCTCCTTATTAGGTCTAAGGTCCTTTTAACTCTGGCTAAGGGTTTTAATAAATGTCCTCCCGTACCTATTAAGGAGTTTCCTGCTGTTTCTTAGGCTTTAAGTCCTACAGTAGTCTTACTCTTTAGTATAGTAATTTAAATATTAGATCTTATCTTATTTCTAGTTCTTATCGCTAGTTATAATTAGTCTGGATTTTTTCGGTGGAACTCTGTAATTAAGTTTAGGTATTTGAGATTTTTAACTAGTTCCTATAAGTTACTTTCAGAGCTATAATCTAATTACTTAATAAGATATTTAAACGTGTTCTTTCCCTTCTGTAAATTTATAACTTCCTCGACGTTATACTTATCCTTATTAGTATTAATTTTAATCTTCTTTTTTAAAGGAACTCCTTTTAAAATAAGTTTTAAAAGTAAGATGTGAAAAACCTTAATCTGTACCTTTATACTAATAAGTAAGTCTAGTTTGTAATTAAAAGTAGTGACCTTTTTCTTAATTTAAAATAGTCTGTACCTTTTAAAGTTAAGTTTCTTACTAGGTTATTTCGAATATAAGTTTCGTGAAAAAAGGTAAACGTAATCCCCCTTTTAAAGAGTCAGTCCCTCGACTTATTTATTATTATAATAAAATCCTTTCTTAAGTATTAGCTGCTTAGTTTAATATTTATTAGCAAACTTCTTCATTCGTTCACGTGTAAACTTAAGTTTAGCTTATAAGTAATTATATAGTTCCTATATTTAATCTATACAGACTGTAACTTAGGAGGTATTAGTAGGTAAGCCTTAATAGAGCTCTAGCTCCTTTTTATAGTTAGTGAAGAATAATAATATACTTATTATCTTAACTAGTATCGTATTATAAGCTATTTATGCTGTTAGTAACAGCTTAAGCTAGTTATCTTATTCAAAGTTAACGTAAGCTTAGAAATACGTTATAAGTATCTAATTAACTTACTCTGTTTAGCTATCTGTCTATAGGTGGAAAGCTGTCGAAAGCTTACTCTTTACACCTATTCTTTACATTAATCTTTATTAGAACTTCGATACAATTAGCTTATTCCAATCTGTAATAATATTATCTAGTTAGAGGTATTATAAAATTACCTTTTTCTTAAAGATATAAGCGAGTTACTCTGCTATTATATTCTTTAAAATTAGCAGAAAGTAAGCCCATTTCGTTAATCTGTTAATTATTATAAGGATCTAGTTATAAGTAACTCTTATAATAAGGTTCCTAAACTCTAGGATCCTAGTAATAAAGTTAAGTAAGATTAAGCTTTATAGCGCCTATAGTATAAGAAGTAGTTTAAGAAGCTTATAAGGCTTATAATGCTAATTTTACTTACAGTAACAGATATTACAGTTATTAACCACTTCTTTAACTAGCTTCTTCATTCTTAAAAAGGCGTACGTTTACTAAACCTATGTAAGGGTCTTAGCCCAGCTTATATATCCTTTAAGTTAAGACTTGTAAATCTGCTAAATGTACTCTTTCCGCTTATTTAAGTTATAAACGTACAGTTTCTTTTAATACTAGAGCTTTACTCTTAGTTTAGATATACTATCTACACCTTTTAATAGCTGTTCTAGCTAATAACTAGTTTCGTTATAGTTTAGATACATTAGGTACTCCTTCTTATAATCTTATATATACTTTAAGAAGTCTCCTAAAGGGTACTTATACTTATAAGTTCCTTTTATTAGCCTTTTTACTTAAAAGTCTTATTATTACTAATAGATGTTATACTTTATCTATAAGTTTATATAGATGTTAATGGTTTATTTTAAAGTTTAGTTATCTAACACTTACAGTGTATATTCTAATATGCTGTTTTTAGCTTCGTTAAATATAGTTATAGGGATTAAGGCTAGATTAGTGCCTTTATAGTCTTATCTTTAACTAAGAGCATTAGCTTACTTATTATCTTTTCCTTTAATATAGTGAATCTGGAAGTAGAATAGAGCTATTAACTCTACCTATTATGCTTACTATAAGTTAAGCTCCTTCGTTAAGAAGTACTGGGGGTTATTATAGTCTGAAAAGACTTAAACTGGTTCTTCCGTACTGTTTAGATACAGTACCTACTTAGTAAAATACTAAATAATCGTTATCAGTTCCTTATTATAGATTAGGTATCGTAAGGCTAGCCTATAGATTCCTTTTAATAAGAAGGTAACTGGGTAACGTTTCTTATTGTCCTAGATTTAACTGAGTTCTCTGCCGATTACAAACTCCAAAGAGTCTGTTTTAACTCGGAATAGCTTTAAGAAATTGGGGAGGGTTAAGATTAATACTGTAATAAAAGTGTATTTAAGGTCTTTAAACGCCTTCTACTATTTATTAATCTATTTAAATAACTTCCCTTTACCTATAAGTTTGTAAAGTAATCTTACAATTTTCGTAAAGTACTTGATAAAATAGTGATAAAAGTTCGCAAAGCTGATAAAGGCTTATAATTCTTTCTAATTCTTTAAAGTAAGTTAATCTTTAATTACCTTTATCTTCTCCAGTTACATTTTAAGCCTTCTAAAGGTTACTCTAAACCTTAAATAATTTAGCTTCTAAACGTGGAAGTAGCTCTTCTTTAAGTTTACTATTAACTTTACTTTCTTAAAAGCTGTTAAAACCTATCGTATATACTTTCGGTATTCTTCTAAAGTTTCAGAATAAATTAAAACGTTATTTAAATACATAAAGATAAACTTATCAAGGAAGGGGCAGAGAACACTGTTAATAAGGCTTTAGAAAGTCGTAAAAGCATTTATTAATCTTATTAATATGATATAGTATTAGTAATACCTATTGCGAGTCCGAAAGGCTATCTTGTACTTATCCTCTTCCTTTACTCTAATATAATTAAATCCTATAGGGAAATTAAGGCTGGAGAACTAGTTTACCTTAATAATCCGTTCTTACATTTCTGTAATAAGTAGCAATAAGTAGTGATTTTTAATCGTATCTTTATTTAACGTTCGGTAATTAATAACTATATGTAATTTACTGTCTCCCTTTCTTAAGACGAATAGTACTAGGTATTTTACTAAGGATTAGGACTTTACGATAAATCTATTCTTTAGATTTTCATTAATATACTCCCTTAAGGCCTTAGCTTACTAAGGGTTTAGGTAATAAAGCTAGAAGCTGCAGAGCTTTACTCCTAGCTTTAACTTAATTTCGTAGTCTTATAGTCCATAGTCTAATAATTATAATATCTTTTTTTAAAATAGGGTAAACTTCTTATATTCTACAGGTACTTTAGATAAGTTAACTTCTTTACTTATTTATAGATTAGCTTCTTACTTCTTTCTACCTTCTAAATTATCACTTAGGTAATACGGTAGACTTTTTAATCCTTTAACTGTTTTTATAAACCTAACTTAAACCATACTTAGTTTTAAGGGTTTAGTATGCTTCTAAATGCTTCGTGTATCTCTAAAGCGGTTCGGTACCTTCTTAGCTTTCTCTAAACAGTAATTACAGTTAAGGGACTTATTAAAAGTAAGGTAACTACTCCTCTAATTAATTACAGGGTTATACTTTTCTAATTAAGGTAGACTTAGGATTATATTATACCTTACCACTAATGTAACATTAAAGTCTATTTATTATTTATCCTTATTTACTTTAATTAGGAGTAGTAAGTAATAAGTAACTTTACTGTTATTATACTAATACAGGCCTCCTTCTCCATTTTAAACAAGAATAGCTTTTTCGTATTCTTTATTAAGGAGTTTCCTTCAGTTAATTAACAAAGGGTATATTAAGTTAGAAGCACTCCCGTTATTAATTACTACTCTTACTTTAAATAGCCTCCCTTTTCTATCTGTTATATCGATATTAACAGAGTAGTGCTTATACTCCTTTAATATCTAAGTTATAGTAATTATCTGTCCTTAAGGTTTTATTTAACTTAACCTTTAAGTGCCTCTTCTTCTTCTTAAGGTTTTTACTAACTAGCGAACTACTGGTTTTCAGCCTTTCTAAAAGGCTTATAACCTTTTCTTAATTCCTTCTGGAAAAACAGGTAACTTTAGTAGATTTAGTAATTAACCTCTCTTAAGTTTTCACACCTTAGTGTCTAGTTAATTTCAAATAATATAATGTTCCTAAAGTCCTTAATAAGTCGATAGTACACTTTACAGGTTTAGATTACAGTAATGTCTTTTTACTCTTAAATCTGTTAGTAATCCTCTTATTTCTACTACTCTCTAACTTTTCCGTTAAAGTGTAATAAGTATATTACAATTAAGCAGTTATTAAATACCCCTCCTTACTAATACATAACAGGAGCCTAGTTAATTACAGTAACTTTCTACTTATTACTAAATTCTCTTATTAGGGAGTAGGAGACTTAATAGTAAGCTAGTTCTAACTTTACCCTTATAATAGCGTAATCCTGTCTTTATATACTTAGGAAGTGGTTACAGAGGGCTTTAAGTCCATAATACCGGTTAAAAACGCAGTTATCGTACACGCAATCGATCTACAGTATATCTTTATAGTTAGGGTAGTTAATATTAACTATTAGTGCTGCGGTTATAAAGTACAGAATAAGGGAAGTAACACCTTATTCTTTTTCTTCGTCTACTTACTTCTATATACGTTATTTCTCTTAAACCTCTTCTTAAAACTTAAGTAATAGTAACCTTATTTATTCTTTTATAAAATAATCCTTTTTAATAAGTTAGTATTTAAGTTAATTAGTAAAGTAAACTCTATTACAGAGTTATAACCTAATCTTTACTACTTTATCTTTAAACGTTACAGTAAGACCTTTAATTTATAAGTCCTTTATTTCGTCCATTAACTCTTAATGTTTCTCCTTTAACTCCTAAACCCTTTACTAATATACTTACTTTATACCTTCTTAAGGGACCCTTAAGGTACCAGTTTAAAGTATACTAACTTTAATATAAGGTAACTATTTAAGCTATCCTTCTTTTAAGGAGGTAAGAGTGTTAATTTACTTAACGTACTTAAAGCGTTTAAAAGTCTTAGGAGGTACTGTTAAAAAGAACTTCTGTTTCTCTAGTTCGATTCTCTTAATTTATTCTCTTTTACCTTCTAAGGCTTACTTTACCGTTTAAGTAACCTAAAGGGCTAATTCTTCAACTCCCTTTACCATCTTAGTAATTTCTAAGTTAGGGTCCTTCCTAGACTTCCTTAGTTCCTAAACTTATAAGGTAAGGTTTTTAAGGCTTATAACAGCTAATTAAAACATCTTTTCTTAAAGTTAATCTTCTATAACCTGCACCTTTAGTGGTTCCAAGTTTCCACCTTAAAGTCAGTCTGTAACGACCTGCACCTCTATAGCTAACTCTTCTAAGACACCTTTAAAGACTAGATACACTACTTCTTAAGGTTCTTCTTCTTCTTCTTTATCTCCTATATTACACTTATCTATCTAAATGCAGTTTTCTTTATTACTTACTATCCTAACATAAACGTCTCCTAAGTTAAACTTAACGTACTTTCCTCCTTTTAAAACAGGTTTCTAACTGACTTACTTTAACAATAGGCACTGTTATACTATATAACCTTTCTTATTACAGTTAAAGTATTAGACTTAAGATATATCTTTAAACTGCTTCTACTGCTACTATTATTAAGGTTTATTATAGTTAAGTTAGTTCTAACGGTTTACTATATTAATATTTATTAACCCAAGGTAGTAACCTATTACAGTTAACTAACTCCCCTTCTTCAGTTTACTTAGCTAGTAAGGGGTCCGCTCCTTTTAATAGTTCTTCTAATAATAGTAATTATAATACTAGTTATCAGCCTTAATAACTATCTCAATTAGCTCTTAAAGGTAATCTAGTTAGTCTTCCTAATAAAGGTTTCCAGTAATATACTCCTTTAAACTATTTTAAAACAGCATTATTAAAGCCTTTTAGCTAAGCTTAGTCTTTACTACTTCCAGTTTAAAGCGTATAGAGAACTTAAAGACTAAGGACATCTGTCTTAAGGCTATAAGGCACTGTTTAGCTCGCCTAAAAGCGTCTAACTTTCTAAACTTAGTCTAAAGCTAGTTAATAAAAACGTTAAAATCGTCAAAAAGGGCTTAAGTCTTAAAGGCTTCCTTTTATACTCTATCCACAGAGAGATCGTTAATTATTTTCACATAAGGTTTATACTAGCAAGCGGTTACTCTATCTAGTAAGGCTCTAACGAACCTAACCTTTCCTTCTTCTTCGAAGAACTGCTTATCGTAATAAGTAATATAGCTCTAAAGCTAGGCTATCTAAGACTCTAACTGCGCAGAGTCTCCCTTAAAACGCAACAGTAAGGGGAGCTTCACTTATTTCTTCTATAAGCCCTTAAGGTTGTTATTTTCTAGCTTAATAATATCAAGTTAAGCTTAAAGTTTTTTAATAAAACCGATACGACTTTTAATATCTCTAAGGAAGGCTTCGTTAAATTCCTTAACCAGTCCCTACTAGTGAAGGTTTAACTCTTTAAGGTATACAGCTAACTTATTAACTGTAAGAAGTCGTAGCTAGGCCTGAGCCTCTCTAGGCTCCTTACCTCTTCTGGAAGTCGATACGTTAGTAGGAGAGAGGTAGTATCTAGGAATTTAACAAACAGCATTCAGAACTAGACGTTAGTATCGTATTACAACCTACACCCAACACAGGCCTTAAGAGGACTAGCGCAAGTTAAGACAGAACATATAGCAAGACGCTAACAGGTAAGGGGTATTCCGAAGACAGCTTATTAAGCTAGCACTCCTAAACAGGGGTTTAATGTTACTGTAAGTTACTGTCACTATAATGCATAAAGGTAAGTCTGAACAGTAAGATATAAATGAATAATTAAATACTAACGTGAGGAACCAGAGTCCCTTACGATAGTTATAGGCATAACTATAACTATCTATACTAACTAACTAAGTGGTACCTTATACCTTTAATCACTGTGCTTACTTAACACAAGGAGTGATTAGGGTGATCAGAATACCTCTAATCACTGTAATTACCGTGCTCTTAGCGAGATCAGGGTAATCATTCAACGATTAGTCGTAAGGGCTTTGGGTCTTTACACCCCTAGCCCAGTGCACAGTACCGTGCGTACTGTTTTCCTGCACTGTTCCTTCTGTGGGGAATCCGTCGGGCCGCCCCGGCCCAAGTGACGGCCTGCAGGGTCGTCACACTTATATTTAAAATAACCTAATAAAAAGCTTAACTTTAAAAGGTACAGGCTGTTCTAAGTTAAGAAAAAGGTTACTACCTCTAATTACAAATTAGACTTACTTACTAGCATAAAGGTGCAGATTAAGGCTTTTCACATCTTACTTCTAAAACCTACCCTAAAGGGAGTTCCTTTAAAAAAGAAGATTAAAATTAACACTAATAAAGATAAGTACGACGTTAAGGAAGTCGTAAATTTACGAAAGAGAAAGAATATATTCGAATATCTTATTAAGTAGCTAGATTACAGCCCTGAAAGCAACTTATAAAAACCAGTAAAAAATCTTAAGTGCTTAGACCTAATTACAGAATTCTACTAAAAGAACCCAGACTGATTAAAACTAATAATAATAACTAGAAATAAGATAAGATCTAACATTTAAACTATTATATTAAAGAATAAGACCACCGTAAGACTTAAAGCTTAAAAAGCGGTAGGAAACTCCTTAATAAGTACGGAAGGACATTTATTAAGACCCTTAGCTATAAGTTGTAAAGACCTTAAACCTAATAAGGAAGCTTCCCAAACTAGTTATGTAACGGTATATGGCAGAAAAGCGTATTTATAAGGATAAGCGCTATTGAGAAAGGAAGTTAATAAAAGAAAAACAAATAAAAAAATCACCTTAAACCCTCTAACCCTAAAGGGTAAGGATTTAAAGCGATAGAAGACTCTTATAAGAGTTAAACCCATAACTTCTCGCTTTAAAAAGTAAGCGCGCCACTACTGCATTAAAGAACCGTTTCATTTGTTAAAAGAAGGAAGTTATAAACTAGGTTAAGAAGACGCCACAAGTTAAGGCAACCCCTTAAAGGGGAAACTAGTAAGGAAAGAGTCCCAGTCCCAGGAAACCGGCTTAGCCCAGATTAAGTCCACTACCTTTACCTACTTTTAAAAAGACAGAACCTTAGCCTTATAAGAGAACACTTTTATCACCTTCGCTTTAATAATATACTGTTAGGTTTTAACACATTATAACTTTATAAGGAAGTTACAGTGTTTAGTAATTACTTAATTATATAAGGTGTCCAGCTCCCTTTTCTTATCCACTAACCCCTTAATAAATTCGTCAGAGTAACTAAACACGTTATATAAAAAAGGCATATTAGCAGATTAGCACTTATTATAACTATCAGATTACACTGTAACCCAGCATAGTAAAGACTTAGTTTAATAATAAGTATAAAGAGATATCTGTAAACTAAAAGCGTTAAAAGACTCTATAAGTTAGGTACAGCAGTTGTAAGGAGCCTTTTCCTATTTTCTCTATCTCTTACGCTTTTCAACGCGGTTAAAAGATATAATAAAGGTAGGGAAGAAAAGAAACTAACTTAACGATTCTTTATAGAAAAAGAATGTTAAAGAAGGGGAATTATGTAATAACCCTACAGGCTATTACTTAAGCCGGGGCAGCCCGACAAATCCCCTGTAGAAGGAACAGTGTGGAAGGATAATGTACATTACCCTAACGTATTAAGCTAAGGGTGTAAAGACCAGAAGCCTTTATAACCAGTAAGAAAGCGCTTAATAGTTTATAGGAACTGATAATACTAAGCATTACTCAGTTAACTACTTAGCCGTAACTACGTAGTACACCACCAAGTATAACAGACTAAGCACGGTATAAAGTACCTCTAGACAGTTAATATAAATAGCTATAATTATGCCCATAACCACCGTAAGGGACTCTAGTTCCTCACACTAGTATTCAATTGTTCATTTATATCCTACTATTCAGACTTACCTCTGTGCATTATAGTGACAACAACCTACAGTGACATTAAACCCCCCTGTCTAGGAGTGCTAGCTCAGCAAGCCGTCTTCGGAACGCCCCTTACCTGTTAGCGTCCTGCCATACGTTCTGTCTTAACCCGCGCCAGTCCTCTCGAGGCCTGTGTCAGGTGCAGGTCGTAATAGTTTACAAATAGGATCGTTATTAGGCGCGGAATTATAAGGTTAAAAAAGTGCCAAATTCGTCTTGCAAAGCTGGCTGTTGCAGATCAGACTGTTAATTGTCAGAATCTAGCACTTATTGCTAATTGTGGTGATTGTTATATATTGTTGTTGTTCTGTGGAAGAGAATCTCTAGCCTGCAGGGTCCCCTATTGCCAAGCCAGCTACTTCCGCAAATGGCTCCAATTGCTTATATAAGCTGACACCAGACAGAGATGTAGGCGATGTGGCGTCCGGGAAACCGCTAGACTTTTGACAAGTTGGTGGCTAGTAAGATGATGAAACAGTTGGCGCTCTGGATAGAAAGGTTCTGCGATGCGGTGGCTGAAGGTGTGAAGCGCTTTTGGACGTCCAAGCCAATTATTGGATCATCGAACGTGATGTATGCAAACCCCTGAGCGGCTGAGCAAGCCACCAATGTTCTCGACGCCTCGATGCGATTTTGGATCCCCACAATGCCCACTGAACACCTCAAGCATAACCTTCATCACTTCCTCCTAACATCCAATCTATCTTCTACTACCAAAACAACCACCACAGGCCGAGCTTCCAAGCAAGCCACAATCATGGCTTCCAGCAATCCCCTGAGAGACACAAGACCAACTGAGCCCCTCTACGCCCACGAACCCCTCGTCGCTTGGGACAGATTCATCCGTCTCCTGCGCATCCACCATGACCCAACTACAAACATCGTCTCCTTCTCCCTCATTCCCATCCCATGCATCCCCTCAACACCACCCGTCCAGCCGTACGAAGCCATCTCCTGGATGTGGGACCCCCCCGAGCATCGCAAAACCTCCACCCTGACAATTGACGGCGCCAATCTCGGGATCAGCACAAATATGCACGGCATCCTCAAACAACTGATTCCTCCTCCTTCTTCACTCTCACGCACCTCGACGTCGCCGACCTCACCAGAGCGCTTCGTCTGGATCGACTCAATCTGCATCGACCAGACTGATAGAGACGAAGACGACGGAGACGAAAACGACGGAGACGAAGTCCAAGTCGAAAAAGACGTGCAAATCCGCCTCATGACAAAAGTCTACAACGACGCCACACGCGTCCTCGCTTTCCCTCCTCCCTTTGAAGTCGGTCCAGAACCGACACATCTCCCTTATGCCGCTGAATTTGTAGACTGGTTGTCGGTGTACTTGCTCGTCGCCAAGTTCCTCCCGGTCGCCATGGGGTCCCATCACGGACAACAGCACTTTATCGGACTGGAGGGTGATTTACCACTTGAGCGAGACGGTTGGCTCGCCTTTCTGGGGTTGGTGTCCAGTCCGTTCTGGCAACGCGCGTGGATTATCCAAGAGATTGTTGTGGGCAAGTCCGTGACGGTGCGGTATGGCGGGAGGGAGATTGATTTCGCGGTTCTCGGAAACGTCATGATGGCGTTTAAGCGGGTTGATACCGCGACGCAGATGCCGTATCTTACCGTGGGCGGATGGGTTGGCGCAGAGCGCATGGCCAAGTTCAGGACGGGGATCGATCTGGTTGTGCGACTGCACGGTTTCCGCGAGCTGTATGCCGCGGGACAGATGCCCACCGTGCCTGATATCTTGGTCGAGTGCGTGCAGTCCCGGGCGACGTATTCCTGCGACAAAGTCTGGGCACTGGGTGGTATCGGCGCGGGTATGCACCTGACGGAGCTGGGGCTGACCAAGCAGAAAGCCAGGGACGATCGGAAGCTGTTCACCGCCGTGACGAGACTTGTCCTGGAGAGGGCACCCCGTGGGGCGCGGTATTTGTTGCTGGCCATGGCGGGGAAGAACAACCAGTCGGAGAGATGCGCCGACTGGCCGAGTTGTGTTCCGGATCTCAATGCGTTGCCCAAGCTGCACCCGCTTGGGCACGGGCTGTCTCCGTACACCGCTGGGTATGGGTTCCCCGCTGATATAATACCGGACGCGGGCGAATCGAGTATCATAATCCGCGGAATCGCGATCGGAGTGCTGGAATACGTCGACGACAACAATCCGTACATCGCGCTAGGAGGCGGCCGCATCGACAACGCACAAATGGAACTCTTCAACCGGATTCTGCTCCGGGCAGAAATGGACGACGAGATGCGGGATTTCTTCTACCTAAACCTGGCATGGTTTCGAACTCTACGGGAGGAGACATTCGCCTTGTACGGGAACCTCGGTCGGCCGAACGATAGTACATATCCCATGGCCCCCGGCCAGTCTCTTATCGAGGCCATCCTCAGAACCATCATTGCCGACCACGACGTCGGATTTCCGGCGTCTTCCAACACACTCGCCACGATATGCGTTTGGTTTGTCTATCTGCAGATCAGGGTCAGCCGCGAGAACCCGAACCAGACCGAGGCGTCCAAGAAGTGGCTGGCTAGTCTAGTCCGCGAAACACTAACGTTGCGGTTGAAGGATTCTGGAGTAGATGTTGAAGACACGACCGCCCAAAGCCAGCAACGGATGCAGGAAGTCTGCGCGGGCCTCGAAGCTGCGCTTAGCGACGAAATTAGGGAATTCGCAGAGGTCACCGCCGCTGGAGATGGCCGAATGAGACGTTGCACGCAGTTGACGAGGAACATCATCGCCCGTCGCGCGGCAGGCAAAAAGTTTGCCCTGTCCGAGCTAGGTTTCATGCTTTTGGTTCCCGAGGGAGCCAAAGAGGGTGATGTCATTGTTATTTTTGGTGAAGCCAGAGTGCCATATTTACTCAGACCGTGTGGTGATCGCGACACCAAGCTCGTCGGAGAGGCCTATATGCATGGATTTGGCCAGGGAGATTTGTTGGGTAAGTATACGGCTGAAAAAGGCAGACTGGAATTGTTCAAGATTAGCTAGACCTTTGGATCACGGTAGAGTTCGCGTTTCAAGTGTCTTCAGGAGATAAATCAACTTTACGTACCTACCTTGCTTACAGTGCCTCGATCTCATCCCCTCCACCCTTCACTACATCGGCCACAACCCCATTCTTAACCTCCAAAATTTGATCAAACATTCCCAAGTTCTCCGCATGATGCGTCACAAACAGAACTGTCCCGCTTGCCACTGCCTCAAAGATGACCTGCATCATCCTCTCATGCGTCTTTCCGTCCATTCCACTTGACTTCGTCAAAAACACACACCCTGCCTCTTCTCAATAGCATCCTCACGATCCCTGTCTCTGCTGCCAGCCCTGCGGGAACCCACATGTCTCCCAGATCTGATCAAGGTCAAAGTCTACCCTTTGCACCTCCGCAATGTCCAACAACACCGAGATCTCTGCATCCGAACGTGTCCCACTCGGGTCCAGATTACGCCGCAGGGTGGCGAGCCCGTTGGAGACGCTAAACTGCGGGAGTCCGACAAGTCTCTCGCGGATGAGAGAACACGGAATATTGTTAAGACTCACGCCGTCGACATGAATGGCGCCGTGGGAGCGAGAGAGGAGGTTGAAGAGTGTTTTGATAAGGGAGAACTTGCCGCTTCCCGTCCCGTCCTGCCGATGATGGCCACCTTCTCGCCGGAGCGAATGGTCATGGTGACATTGTTCACGATCGGGTTTTAACCTGTCGCTCTCAGCTGGCGATGCCACCTTAAGCGCCCGAGCGCCCACATTTCCTTAGATGCCGTGATGATTGCACTAATGAATGTAGGTCCTAAGAATCCATGCTGGGGAGGTCGCAGAGATGGTAAAACTTTTGAGGATCGAATGTCTAGATTTCAGAGGGTGCCATGTTAAGGACTCCTGATTGGTATATCTTAGAGGCTCATATTTCCAGCTGAACTCTAGGCGTTTTCGGCAAATTGGGCATGCTGAGTTGTCTGAGCATAAAACTTCGTCCGGGGGGCTGACTGAGCTGCCATCTATTTTGAACCTCGGTCCTTCGCATGCAAAGACAAGAGAATGTGTTTACACTCTAGGTTTGAGTTACGAGTTTTTTCCAGGCTACACTAAATGTAGCCACCGCAGTCCCTCCTCGCTTTCCGGCCACTCCTCACCATTCATTACCCTCGTCATTATGCCCTGCCCGATCAACTTGAACCGATCGGGGCCCGACGCCCGAAGCGTGAATGGGTTGCCCAGGCCGCTCAGTCCAGCAACTACATCGCCTGTCTGGACCCTCGAGTTGGAAACCCCCATTCTACCCTTCTCAGTATAGAAGAGAATTTCCATACCCACCTTGCTCGTGGCTCTCCACAAGAATAACTTTAAACTCTCGTCCGGCACAAGCAGCTGCGGGACAGGAGAACGCGACTCCTCAAAAACCTCTAAAAGCTGCTTTTCCGTCTCATTTGCGACGGGTTCTAGATTTGCCGGAGCGAATGATTCTCTCTCGTGAAAGAGCAACGCGAAGAGGGGCTCCAGGAATTTCTTCGGGATCCCGCCGCTCTCGAAATTGTAGTGGCTCCCAAGCAATAACGCCAGAGGCCAAGCTCTCGCTGAAGTCGGAGCCCCAGTCCACGGCCCACGAGGCCACTCCCCAGCTCCCGTCACGGCCGGCCTCTTTGAGTATTTCGAGGCTCTGGTCGTGAGTGATTATGCGAGCGGTTGCTTCGTTGTATACGTCACTCACCGGGGCGTTGTAGTCCACCTTCATGGGGCCAAAGATCTCGCTGAAAACGGACCGCAGGGCGTAGATCTTGTCGCGGGGCTCGGAAGCCTGCATGGACAGAATCTGAAGCAGGAGCTTAGATAAGGGTGCTTGTTGTTGTTCTCGGAAGACGCACTCGTGGTGCAGCCGGAAGGACTTGCGCATGGTTGCGAAGGTGCTCTGCAAGAGCATGTCGCCGCTGATGAACGTGGACGACAGGGCGTACAGGAAAAAAGCACTCACGGGCTCAGCTGCCCCGCAGTATAAAACGGTGGCTTTGTTGGCTGCGAACTCCTGGATCGTCCACATGCGGGTCCAGTACGGCCGCTTGTGGAAGGCGAGGAAGTGCCGATGACGGTCTGCCCACCGCGGCCCTTCGCTGTTCTTCTTGACAAAATCTGGGCGGAAGGGGGCAGATTAGCTAGGAGGGTGGAGAGGAGGTGTGTGCCCCCAAGTTCATCTCTCACCTTCGATAAGGTTGCTGATCTTTCGATTCTTATCGGCACCAATCTGCGGGGAGCGCTGAAACGGCAACGAGAAGCACGACAGTTTGCCAAGCCGCCTCATCACGGCGAACACAAAGTCGCTCTCGGGATCGCCGGGACCAAGCCAGACAACGACTCGGGCTGCCGATTTGTAGATCTCGCCCATCATGGTGACCTGCGAGCTTCTCTCGGCGACGCACGACCGGTCGATGCAGAGGGCATCCACCCAGAGACGGGTGGGTTTCCTCTTGTGTCAAAGCCTGGTCAGGGCGTCGTGGCAATTCTTGGTGATGGGAAGGTATCCATCGTTGCAATCGACGGTGTTCGGGCCAATTGCCGATGGTTTACCCCAGGTATATGAGAGCGCGTCATATTCGGGCGGCTTGTCGAGCGAAACCTCGACCAATCTGCATAGCAGTGGACTGGATTCCGACGCGGCGGGCTGGACTTGAAGAAGCCGGATTGCTCTCGGGGATTGAAGAGGGATATACTGGTAGGCTTTTGGGCCCTCAATCGTAACGAGCCACCCACGTGGAGTTCATCGGGCATGTTCAAGCTAGTGCGGAGAAAGGGAAGTCGGCCAGAGACGACCAAAACTCACGTGCCGTCTTTGCTTCACCGCCACGCCTCCCGCTTTGTTCTGAACTACCTGTAGCAGTGAGGCGTGGAATGCACTTACCGACTTGAGATTAAGACTGCGGGTGATTGTCCCCACCACTGAACATGTATCTGAATTTTGCCAATTTCACATCAACCCCGCCAACCACAGACGGAAATGACGTCGTCGCCAGACCCTGGGTGACGGCAGAACCTGTTCAGCTACACCGAGACGCCGATTCGCTATGCTTACACGGGGTCGTAGAATGCGCTGCATTGTTAGTTTGAGCCAAATAGTACCGAGGTGGCGGGCAATCCGGATCTGGAAGCATCAAACCGGGACGAGCTTCAGTGCGGCTTTGGTGCTGGCTCGAGAGACCGATCCGGGCAGCCTGAGTGGAAGCGAGCAGCGAATGAAATCGTTTGCAGTCAATCTCACGTCGACAGACAAATGGCCCATTGTTGAGGGCGAATTATGGCTAGAGAACGTGCGCTTCTCAATTGTCATGATTACCTATGCAACGATATTCTGCATCATGTCCTCAATCCCGGTCATCACCCAACAGTCCACACAATCTTGACTGCACTCTCACAACCAACATCCCCCTTCAGCACCTTCTTTAACAACATCCTTCACAATTTGAGTCACTTGGCGAGCATAAAATTAAAATCGCCTCGAAAAGCCTAGCCCCTAGATTTGGATCTCAGGGCCGTCATCACATCACTCATCCAATGTCTTGCCAGCTGGTGAAGGCAACCAATATCTGCGGATATCCCAGTGAAAAACTCAGTTTCCATGACAGTTTTCGAATTATCCTCAAACTTTGTTGGCTCGAGCTGGCAGCTAATGTCGCCCCTATTGCCCTTGTAAGAACTCCATGTCCCCGAGACTCCTCTCAAACTCCCTGCCCAACCACGCCAACCTCTCCCCATTTGTTGTCTCCGCGGCCCAAGATGTCAACTTCTCTAAATCTGCAATATTGCCGCGCATATGCTCAACACTAGTCGTCCCATCAAGAATAGCAACCCCCAAACCCCTCTGAATGAGGAAGAACAAGGCCGCCTCCCTGCTAACCCCCCGCTCCCTCACCAGCTCCTGGACCAAATCCGAGTCTAAAAGATGGTGGTTTTTCTTCAGAACCCAGTACGCTTGATACTGAATGTTATTTTCTCGACAAAACTCGCGAACATCACAATCGTAGTTGCTCTTCTGGTAGAATCTGTTCTGCACCACGGCCGGCTTGATGCGCACGGAGTTGCACAGCGCATGGAGCTGTGTGAGGCTGACGTTGCAGATGCCGAGCTGTCGGATGCGGTGCGGGACGAACAACTCCATTGCGCGCCATGCTTCGAGGGTTTCTCGGCCGGTGGGCAGGAACGAGTGGAGGAGGACGGTATCGAGATAGGGATAGGGGGCTGCTGCGGTGGTTGAGTCGCCGTTGTGGGACACGGTGTCGAAGTTAAAGTTGCGCAAGGAGGTCTCTGTGGAGGCGATGGCTTGGTCGTAAGCGGGGTCGTTTGGGTTGTAGGGGATGGTTGTGTCGTCTTGGGACGAGGATGGGGAGAATTTCGTTTGAATCTGTGTGGGGTGGAACGTGTCACTCCTAGGTACCGCACTTATGTATACCTACCTAGGTAGGTAAGGCGCTTACGTGGATCTGGGCTCTTGAAACGAGGCCTTCTTCCATCACTTGTCTGAGCCCTTGGGCCACCAAGTCTTCGCGGTAGTGGCGGCCTTGACATGCCGTGTCGACAGCGCGATATCCAGCTCTCATGGCCTCGTAGACGAGGCTGGCCGTGTTGTCCTCCTTCCACGCTGTCCCATAGAAATGTTCATTCATACCCGTCGTGACCGTCACGCTCTGAACAGGCCTTTCAGTTTCATGGCCGAGAAAGCTTTTGATGATAGCCTCCAACCAGCGGAGTATGCGTCTCTGGAGGTCCATTGTCGTGTTTAAGTGGGATGGCTGCATATCAGGTGTTCGGGTGAAAGTGGATGGAATATTCCAACTTGAGAGCCGTGGGCTGCTCGCTGACTTGGAACGTGGGAAGGGACAAGGTTGCATCAACGATGTGAAACTTCAGGGGTTATTGAATGTTGAGGCAAACATCGAGACATGCTCCAGTGCCTGGAATTATCCTGGGTTGTCATTCCGGTTAAGCCACATAAGGCATGGAAACATCATGCGTGCCACAGCGGCACATACGGCACATTCGCACCCAGCTCCATTCACCACCCCACCTGGCTGTTGACCAACTGACTCGGCTATTTGGCTTTCCGTGGCATAGATAGTTCAAGTTACCAACCAGACAGGTTGATTGCTGGCACCTTCCAAAGTAGGAATCCAAGGCGCTGCTTTGCGCGCGCAATGTCCCGCGCACCGTTGTGATTGTGAATCACATGTACCTAGATGCCTGTGCAAACCAGCTAGGGTGGACTTGGGTTTCGTAGCTTTCGTTCTTGCCCGTGCCGATCTGGGACGTTTGGGGTTCTCACAGCACGGTGCGTATGTCAAAGGGAGCCTTTTACCTGCCGCCACAGGCCCATGACCTCCAGGCTAAAGCAGCAGTTCGAATCTTGGTACCTAGCCTCTAGACACCCACGCCTCACACTGGGCTCGAATAGGTACTTCCAAGCAAAGAGTGTTTATTCGGCCTTGCCGAGCCTGGACTGGACTGCTAGCTTTTCTGGGCGTATACATGTATGTTCTCGTATCAATCGCGGTAAAGACAGACTAGGGTGGTACCTAAGTAGGTACATCCATCGAAAGTGATTCCAAATGCCACTGTTCCTCCACCATCCAACCTCCCGCCTTCAGGATAGATCCTAGCGACACGTGTTAGGCAATTCTTTAACCGGATCTCAGTAGTACCTACCAACTTTCTCCCACCGCCTTGAACGGCGACTTAGCCAGCCGAGCTTCCCGCGTTCAGTTCGATATCAACATCACCTCGAGTTCCAAGGAGGGCCAGTTCAGGAGTCTCCTTCGCAACAGCCTCACGCTTGAATTCGCGCCACGGCTGAGCACGAGCCTCGACCGGACCAGTACCAGAGACGGTCCCGGCCGGCGCGGCTTGCACCATAGTGCCTGTCACGCCGAGGAGGGCCAGAATGGCCACAGCTTTAGCGTACATAGCTGAGGTTGAGAGAGGAGAGATATGCGAGGTTCGAAGGCTGAGGTTATTTAATGATCTAGAAAGGGTGTGCAGAGTGTGATGGTGGTAGCGGAGACACAAGACACGGTCTTCATTGGGAGAAGCGGGTGATTTATATACAAAAAAACCCAACTCTGGCCCCTGACTTTGAATCAAGCAACACATGCACATTTCTGCGCAAGAAACGCTCTTTGGATGTGGGCAGCACACGTTGACAGTTGGGGCATCGGAGGTGACTTACCCGACCTACCCCTGCCTGGCCCAGCTAATAGGAACAGTATTTCACGTTGTTTGCCCCAGATCTGTGATATTAAGTTTGTCGTTTTGACGCATTGCCCAGCGGGTCGTTGGCAGGTCAAAGTGGGGGCTTCGCCACCAACAGAGCAGATCAAAGCGAGGCTTCGCCACCCACCCATTGATAGGCCAGGTCACCC
>Ga0247760_1000539_pt1 | contig 40458 bp, 37 predicted proteins | sample UWRJL171409R4_FD_179936 | JGI IMG/M metagenome (GOLD analysis project Ga0247760, IMG submission 179936) | Plant litter microbial communities from Arlington Agricultural Research Station in Wisconsin, United States - UWRJ-L171-409R-4 | ecosystem: Environmental > Terrestrial > Plant litter >... | reverse complement strand
CACAAAAACTGAAGTAAAAAAAGAAAAAAAAAAAAAAAAAGAGGAAAAAAAAAAAAAAAAAAAAAAAGAAAAAAAAAAAAAAAAAAAAAAAAAAAAAAAAAAAAAAGAAGCGCTCCTACCGAAACGTCATATGGTAGTAGAATCCATTAGAGATCTGACGGCTGTCAGCGGTCCTATACATATATACATATTTCATTGGGGACTCACCGCCAATCCGAGGGAAACTAAGAGCCATGTTCCAGTCAAGCCCCAGCCGACTTCGTCTGGTTGCTCTAGAGAAGCAGTGAAATCTGTCGTGCGATGGATAAGGAAGGGCTGTGCGTATCTAAAACCTATCAAGCTGAGGCGGGTCAGCATGCCGGAGACAAAGGCGTATTTTGTGGCCCACAATGTCGACCAGAAGAGAGAATTCTTCTTGGGTTGGTTGACTAGACTCTGGTTAGCTTGCACATGACTGGGGGAACTATACATGAGGAATGGGGGAGGGTCAGCCTACCTGATGCCCATGATTGTTGTGCTTCCGGAAGCAAGCTTCCTGCTGCCATAGCATCATGAATCGGGTATCTCAAAACGTGTCAGCTAATCGATGAAGAGAGGAGCAGTGAGTACAGTAATACAGATCCCGATCAGTCAAAAAGCGGCCAAACCCGGCTTTCATCAAAGGGTTGATCCACCAAAAGACGCTGCGACCCAGGATGCCGCTGGTCGTCTCAGGCGAGAGATGCTGGTATCAATCCAGGAGAATGGATCTCTTCTCCCACGCTTCAGCGGCCAAGACAAGGAGTTTGATGGCAGCTGACGAAGTGTACAGCTTGGCGACCACTTCCGCATCGTAGACAAGCCATGCCGTTCTGGCGATGGCACAGTCGAAGAGCAGGGTGAGCAGCAGATATACGTTGATGAGAGTCGACGGCTTCACCGAGCGGGTATGCTCGGTATGCGATACAAACAGCAGCAGGGGGCCGTTCACAAACACGAGCACAGCGGCGGCGATCTGTCAGGCCAGAGTCGGGAGAGGGTCAACTGTCCAGTACAATAGGACGGCGAGTTGCAACAAGGTGTGTGTGCCAATCAGTCCCTAATCGTCAAAACCAAATCAGATGACGGTGAACACACTGGGAAGGGTTAGGCTTCACGCATACCAGTTTGAAGATGTGTCGTGAACTCTTGGCGACCTTATGAGGCTGCTTCCGCAACAAAAGGAGGCGGCGTGGCGCCAAAACGAAGAAGATAGCCGAAGGAATGATGGACAAGATGGCATTCTCGAAAGTGAGGGTGAGGTCGAACCTGTCCTTGGCCTCCGGGCCAAAGCTGGCCTCGGGCGGGACTAGGGTTTCGGAGGACGTATTCCCATGCACGCCGTCCTAGTAACCTTTTATCGTCTTTTCAAGGGGAGGGGCGGTAGTGCAAGACCTGCGTCCTTTGCGTCCTGACGAGCGGAGGAAGTCCGGCCCCCAACCACCCTCCATGTTGGCGCCGCTAAAATTGCCTGTTATTATTCCATGCTATGTATCGGCTGGTGGAATCCCAATCCTGCGAAGATGCTCACCGTCACCACCTGAGTACCTTATCCTGGCAGCGGCATTTCCTGCGCGAGCACGCCGTATCTCGCGTGCAATAGCGCTTCCTTAGCACATGTCGCAAGAGGATGCACTTGTATGCTTCGAGCCGCCATCAGAAAGAAAAATTCAGGGCAGAGTTCAATATGTACTAGGTTACCTAGGCGTGGTCGTATATGGGTGGCAGCTAGAAGCGACTTCTGCCAACTGAGCTGCCGCCCGAGCGTCGAGCCCGGCTGGGGTCAGAATATAGGCGCGCTTAGATTCGAACGTAAAGACTAGTGTAGATTTATACGTAAACCTTAAAAGCTTAAATTTGACCCCAGGCCTTGACCACACCGGCTGGGCCGCCTTTCGCTTTGATCACAGCCAAGGTGCAATGATGGAATTCCCATCGGTTATGTGAGCAACGGCGTCTTCCCATTCCTGGCATTCTATCCTTGAGAAACTGACCTGTCATTTAGAAGTCTCGTACACGTGTAGCCTACTGTCGTCGAGGACTGCTTCGGGTAAGGTAATTCAGGTGAAAGCCTGTTTCGCATCGAAAAGAATCCCCGCCTTGCTGGAAGAGAGGTGAAAATGAGAGAGCAGGCAGTGCCCGGGACTGACGTTCAAGCTGGATTTTGTGGGACATCTGTCAGAGGGCGCAACGGGCTTCACGCCCGTCTGTCTGCGGCGCCCAGACTGCGGCTCGTGCCGGCGGTTGGCTTCCCGACGAACTAGTGGGCGATGACACTGGCGATGCGGGCCACCCGAGTCGGAACCGTGGCAGACCCGCACTGGTGCACCCGAAAGAACCGGCAATGACTGCCAAGCTCCAGCGAGATTACCACCCTTGCTCCAACCTGGCTTGATGCAGGAGGGCTCGTGACGTGGGGTCTGTTACTTCTGTGGGATGAGTCGGCACTGATTGCGATCCATCAGCGGTGGCAGGCCAAAAATTGATTCTGTCGAGGGACGCGGCCGTATATCCCAAGCCCGGTGTTCTCGCAGGCAGACCCCAACAAGGTACCGTATTCTCTCTTTTATGTACTACCTCCCAGTACCCACGGAGACGACGATCCTTCGGTAGTGTCTTTCATTTGCACACCCGAAGAAGAGCTTGTTTCAACACCAAGCACACGTAGGTCGAAGTCACGATTACCAGGGCATAGATGAGTTGGTGTGCTGGAATGCCAACAAAGCTCCACAACATACACAGAGATGAGAAACGAATACAACTCTTGAGCGGTCTCAGGTACAGGTATGTATATTTCGCGTTAATGAGGGTTCTCATATTGACGCATAGACTTGCACTGCCACTACCCTAATCAGGCTGTTGCATCTTTTTTTTTGTCCTCTCAACTTGAATACCTTATAATGATAGATCTATTTCTGCACCTTTGCTCCGGGTTATCCCTACCAAGCTTCTCTCTTGGCAAATATTTTTGTATCATCTTGTTGCGTCACAGTTTCCCCGCTGGTTCGTCACTTTCTCCCGGGTATCCTGGTCAACAAACGCTCCCGCCAAAGCGAGGGTCACCCCGGTCACTACGGTGACAAGATCAAACCTGGCAATGGAGGTAGGCTATAGCTTTTAATATACCGTCTCATCACACTAGTCAAAGGGCTTACTCCATTCTTTAGCAGGCCAGCACAATGCAGATCAGGCGTTTTGCACTCTGAGGGAACTGAGTTTGTTATCGCAGAAGCGAGAATTCTGATGATACAAGCTATGCCCTTTGGTCGAGTCAAATACAATCTGGTGTGACCCGGACGAGGTGTACTGGTACATGATGGTACAAAAAAGGCCTACAAGAGACCGAAAACCCACCATGTGAGACTGGAGCCTTCCACCCCTATCGTCTCCTGAAATCCCAACGCTGACCTATGCCCAGAGGGTATCATATAAAAAACATACTCATAACTCAGGTGCCTCGTACTCGCTCCTCCCCTAGTATGGCGGCGAAAGTGGTAGCTGGGGCGCCGCCGGTGTCGGTGCTGGTGATGACGGGCGCAGAGTCGAGGGCGGTGTCAACGGCGTGGGTTTTGTCTTGGCCCCAGGTGACCTTCGCTTTCCCCCCACCACGATAGAATCGCCATCTTCTTCGGACTCGGGTTCGGGTTCGCGCTTCCGCTTGTTCGCCTTCGGCTTCTTCTCCCTCACGATTACGTTGCCATTTTCGTCGTACTTCGGCTTGTTCTTGACTCCTTTGGGACGACCGCGTTTTCTCTTCGCGGGCGAAGCGTCACCATTTGGCGCAGGAGTGGTGTTGTCGCTGCTTCCGGCCGTGCTGCTCGCCGCGTCGCTGGACCCGCTGCCGAGAATGCCGTCGGGGCTGGCGTTGGGAACAGCGATGTTACGAGTTTCCCAGAAGGGTGCTGGCTCGTCGTCGCGCGGCAGATCATCGATTGTGGGGCCTATCGTGATGTCTCTGGGGTTCACGGTCCCTGGTGGCCCGTGGTCTCGCAGCAGTTGGAGCAAGATGTCCGGGATGGGCTGATAGATGCCCTGATGGGTATCAAAGAATGCCATGAGATCCAATACAGGCGGCAGTCTGAACGAGTTTGTTGGGCCTCGCTCATCAGGCGAGAAATTTATTTCTTGATGAGACTGATATTGTGACATGATGGCGGTGTGTTGGTAGTGAGTTTGATAGGATTTTGGGATGAAGGTGCAGTTGTGTGTGTGTGTGTGTGTGTGTGTGTGTGTGTGTGGTTTGAAGGTATGGATGAGGAGAAGGAAAGAAAGTCTGGTTTTCCCATCATGCTACGAGATATATGGTGCAGTGGATGCGTCATGGTCATCGCCGCGGAAGCTTCGTGAACAGGATGCAAAGCTTCTCTTCATCAGGACGGACAACTTACCAAAGCCTCTCTCCATCAGGACAACCTTGCCGGCCCTGTTCCAGCGGCCAGCGGTTCAGCCGCGGAGTTCTGGATATCTGCCTACAGTGAGGGAGACCCGATAGGTACTCACATAGATATCACGAACTGGCAAGGGTCGTATGTCACAGATAACTGAAAGCTCCTCGGATGTACTCGATAGGGGCAAGCAAAACACCGCACCACTGCTCGTACGAGGAGCAGGGCAAGGACCCTTCGTCGGGAGAACCCGAAAGCACATGGCATGTGCCGAGTTCATTCTCGTCTTCCCCACTGCCACAGGATGCAGGGTTGAGTTCAATATTGTTACACGCCTCTGAAGGCACTCACCCACCGAGCTTGACCTTCTCCTCCTCCTAGTAAGCCCTGATGCCACTCGGCCGTCCAAAATCTCCCCTCCATGTCGATAGACGTATTCGCCACTCTGAACCAGCGCTATCTTGAACCACAGGCTGTCCCCCCTATTCAAGTAAACACCCCAGCGCATCCTAACACCCACCTACATATCCCCGTCTCCCTCACTCGCTTTGCTGCCTACCTATTGATTGAAGTGTTGTATCCGTACGCACCGCAACGAAAGAACCCAACCACTGACTCCGGTTGGGGTGGCTGCGCGAGCCCCTGAGTCCCTTGAAGGGGGGGTTCAACTGTAGCGTCTTCACTTGAAGGGTCCTAGGAAGGTTATTTAGACTTGAAACGATATTTACGCCAACTCTAAAACCCCAGAGCTAGGCACGAACTCTCATCACACATCCCCACATCCCCAACTTAGATAGCAGGACCCACATTCGCAAAGATTCCAGGGGAGTGAAATGGTAAAGTGTAATTTCGAAAGGCCTGGGCGTGGATTGAAGTTTTGGAATGCTGATTTTGTTGAAGTGGTTACAGCTTGTCAACTGCCCAAAATTTGGCCTGTACCGGTGCCCCCCAGTCACCATACTCTATATACGCTTTTATTCCAATCGAGACAAAAACGCTTCTCACTCGCTTGAGGCGCACCAAAAGCCCGGTCGAGCAAAAATGTCTGTACCGTACCCACCAAAGGGAAATCCCAAGACCCCCGAAACCCCAACAGCCTTCAAACGCCTCGGATGCGATGCTATGCAAGCAAAACAACGTACAACAAGTTCCGCAATAACAATACTCTTACTCTTGCATCGGAGCGATCGGTCTGCCCGCATCAACAATGATGAGCTCGTCGAGACGACGGGCTGTATCCTCTCCGTACTCGACTCGCTTCCATGTCGTGATGCGACCTTCGTTCATGTCAAAGTCAAAAATGCGTATCTTCCGGTGGAAGCCACCGTAGCCCGCGTAGCCGCCGAAGCCCGTGGCGCCGCCGTAGCACATCCAAAGCGCCGGCTTGTCCTCGTTCATCGACAGTCCGCAGTACTCGTTCACGTGGTCACTGTACCACACAAGCCCGGTTAGAAAACATTACCCCCTTGTGTCATGAGAGAAGGCATCGCAAGGAATAGGGGTAACTCACTGTCCGCAGCTCACCATCACCACTCCCTCCTCCACAAGAGCATCCCGGAAGCCCGAATTATATACCGGAGCCGTGACAGCCTCTTTCCACTCCCCGACGAATGCCAGGTTACCATCCCGGTACTCAGGCAGCGGGATGTGGATGAAGGCGACGTTGAGGTGCACGTGCGTGTACTGCTTGTGGTTCTTCTTCAGACTCTGCGCCGTGTCGTGGAACCAGTCGATCTGATTCTTCTTGATCCAATCATACCCCTTAAACTTATTCTCGTTGGGCGAGTATGCGTGCGTGTCCAAAAGATACAACGTAATGGCAGAGTGATCTGACCCGCCACGTGCCAGGATCTCGAGGTGGTAGTTGCCCACCCCGTCGATGCCCGGCGGGCCGGCCTTGGACAGCGAGTACGGCAATGTCTCAATCAGCTCCATCTGCGCCGCCCGCGACAACGAGCCCTCGTCGTCGTGATTGCCAAAGATTGACACGTACGGGATCTTGTGCTTGATGAGAAGCTGCGCGTACTTGAAAATTGCCTGGTGGTTGCCAAAACTGTCAGCATACAAGTCTTATAACTGCGATATACCCTCAAGGTCAAACTCACCGATTGCGTATCCGGCGCTGTATCCCCGTTCACCTGGTCTCCGCTCAGCACGACCAGATTGGGGCGCTCCTCCTCGAGGATTTTGGAGACAAACTCCAGCGTTCTCGGGTCCGCCTCACACTTGCCGCCATTCCAATCCTCGGGCAGCGAGTCCCGGCAGTGACCAACCCCGGTACTCAGATGTAGGTCGGCCAACTGCATAATCTTGAACTTTCCATTGTCGCCAACGCGAGGGACGGGTTTGGCATGGGCGTGTTCGGCCCCCCTCCGAATTGTGACATGAGCGGCTGGAATGCTGCGGCTAGCATCCAGCAACAGCGCGGTACCCACAATAGTCCAGCCGGGACGTGCCTCGGTCGCATCGTCGCCAAACAGGAGGTCGATGCCGGTGACGGCCTCCTTGGAATCGCTCGCACCCTTTTTACTGGACCGCTTGACCCACAGACCCGAAGGCCGCGCCTCCCAGCGCACGTCTGGGGAGGACTTTCCATTGTCCTTGCCGCCCACGGCGGCCGGGTCGATGCGGCCTACCGACACGTCGACGACGACCTTGTCCTCTCCTGTCAACTCCTCCTCGCGTTTTCGGCGAATATGTACAAAGGCATTAGAGAAGGTAGCCTTGCCGAGGTACAGGTCCTTCTCAATGCGGTGCCAGACCTCAGGGTCGAGGTTGCAGTTTGAGAAGAGATTGAATGAGGAGCACGAGGTGATGGTGATGTCGGTGATTACGAAGCCCGGGTGGTGCGTCGGTAGAAACTCGTGGAGGGCGTTTGGCAATACGCGGAAGTTGCGGTCGAGAAAGAAGATGACGATGAACGTGAACACTGCCGCTGTGGCCACCTGGACGATGGTGCGAACCTGGGGCGCGAGGGGCCAGGTTAGCCTTTCTAGTTCCGTCTGTTAGGGCGGGATCGAAGAACAACACGTACAATTCGTCGCGTCATCATGCTCAGATAAAACCACCCGTATAGGGGGCCGCCGCCTCTCTACTTCCTCTTCTACCTGTCTGGTCCTGATCCTTCTACCTGTGTTGGTCTGGGTATGTCCCTCGCGGCTCTATGCCCATTTTCCACCACGTCCAAATCGGGATGCGTATACGGCTGCGGGAAGCGTTTGCGGGTGTAACTGTGCGGCTGTGCGTCCCGCCGATGGGTTCGAGCTATCGCGCGTCTTTAGTGTGTGGTCGCCCGGTGTCAGTGAAACCACCGAGGTCGATTTTGAGTTGACTTGATCGTCGCGGTGGATGGGCGTTGCAGCAGGAAGAACCTTGTGCAAAGGGGCGGTTGCTTCCTGGGGCCCACCCATCAAAATCCGGGGAAATTTGGGTCTCCAAGGTGTGCCAAGCCCTCCTTTGACCGGCCAGTGCCGTGTCTCGGGTCGATTCAAAGCAGGCATTTGCCGATTCAGCTGACATTGAGCCGCGACAGACATCAAGGCAGGCATTTGCCCATGTTTTCGCACCTCGACCAATATCGAGGGAAGGGCTTCTTGCGCTAAACCAGTCCTCCTCAGGTTTTGCATGCGTTTTATTCGGATTTTTCCGATCTACCAACTGGATTACTATATGATGCATTACCGACATTCATCACCCGCAGCCTGAACAAGTCACCACTTTTTCGAATCTTGATATAAATATAGCATTTTATTTGCTTGCAGGACCAGTGGCCAGGGTATCTCTCGACGCTAAATAGCCAAAATGCCAGAACCAGGTATCAACTAACGCCGTCTCCCCATCATTTCCGTTCATCACAAGTTCCCAGTCCCAGCCTGTCCACCAAACATGATTCCTAGCCAGCAGGCGCACCGAACACCGACTTGACGTCCTCATGACCTCCTCACTTCACCAGAGTTACTCCTTACTCAACCTCTCGCCCACTCAATGCATCTCCCCACAAGGGGAGAATCGCAAACTCCATTAGATTACCCCTTTCCCTCCGCCAGTGATCGCAGTTGCCTGGTTGAAGCAAACTGTGTCGTAATAAGTAAGATCCGCCTCTTCGCTCCTGACGATTGGGCTGATGAAGAAAAGAACGAAGCCCAGACTAGAAATAATGGGTTCGTGTCGTACTGTTTTACCGACAACGCCAATTGCTGGCGATGGGACGAGTCTGAATGCGATGGAAGTAAAATATATGTAAAATGAACCGGCAGGAGCGCACTTCGCAGAGCGGAACATCCTGCCTTTTGAAATAAACAGTCTTAGGCTTGCGCCGTCTGGTGTCTTGGTAAGATTTGTCTTGGACTCGCATGTTCTGAAATGAAATGGCGATATGAAAAACGTGGGGGTGTTAATGCTGACGTCGGGACAGTCTCTCAAATGCTGGCGACCCGGACACGCCCGTCATCAGGAACTCGCGCGTGGCAAACCATCAGCTTGAGGCTCGAGCCCCATTCCTCACACTCAGCAAGTAAGGGTTTGTCGTTCCACAAGCCGCTGCGTGAGCCCGCGAAGGGAGCCGCCCCAGCAACACTCCCGTAGCAGCGACTGTACCACCAACGGCCAACCTTGGCAACCATCTTCGTAATGCTCTCGTCGGCGACCGGGCTCTCATCGTTGATCAACTCAGGGAGGCTCCTGTCGTCCCTTCTGGTCTTACTAGCGGCCCTTCCATCGCTCCCTCCGGATGAGGCCCTCTTTGCACCGGCCTCGGTACTTGATGACCGAGGGACAGGGTTTGCAACGGGGACGCCCACACGGCATGTCTTGATGTCGGTAAATCCCTTCCTACCAAGCAGGCGAAGCATGAGGTCGGAGGTAGAACCGAGGTATGTGTCGGGAGTTCCAGCATGGATACGTTCTTTGAGACGGCGAACTGTGCGGCGCCCCCTATTGCCCATGTTGTTGAGGTCGACGTCAAGGATGGAAAGCTCGATGAAACCCCCGGGCGTCAGGACGCGCCGGGCCTCAGAGACGATGTTCCGATACTGCACCTCCGGTCCAGCTGCTGGGAACCGGAAGACAACTGCCGTGATGCTTTGTGGGCCAAAGGGGAACTTTTCGTGAAGCGACGAGTATCGGATCTGGTGATGGTTTGGAGGGCTCAAGGGAAAGGCCGAGGAAGAGCTCCGGTGGTCCGGTGTTGGGAGAGGTGCACGAGGCGACAGATTGAAGAATGTGGCTGCAGGGTATGTCTCGGCGGCGTAGAAGGACCAGTCATCGTTGCCCAAGCCATCGACAACAAGAATAGAGGGCCGCTTAAGCGATCCCACATCGGATATCAGCTCGTCCCGCACAGGACTGAAAAGGACATGCCCAAAGGTGAGCCATTTGCTGACAGTCATCGAACCTACTCGCAGGTTGACTTGAGAGAGCGGTGAGCTGTCTTCTGAGCCGAGGCTGGTCCCACTCGAACTCGAGTACCGAGTTTGGCGGGCGGATTGGCTGCTTCTTCTTGGGTGCTCCGTGGGCTTTTCGGGACCGTTGCCGCGTTCTGGGTTGTGGTGAGCCGATCCCAGTACCTCTTTGACCTGTTCAACCATTTCCACGCTATAGATGCTCGATGCCGGTTCTCTGCTAGCCAGGATAGCTTGGGCTAGACTTTGCACAGGATTCGGCAAGACGGTAGGCGACTCAAGTGATGACTCGACCCTCTTCACTGGCGCCTTAGCAAGATCGAGAGGGGCTGGCTTTATCGCAAGTGCCTTACGAGAGGGCAGGCGTATGGTCTCGTCTGCAAGAAAATCATTGTACTCGTCCCATATCTCGTCTTCTGCCAGAGGTGCGTTTGGTGGAGGAACTACAGCGGTTGCCTCAGCAAAGGTAAACATGCCACCCGAGCTGCTCGAAGATGTCGTAGTGCACTCAGAGTTCTTTCGAGGCGAGAAGGAGATGAACTCCGACTCGCCCTGGGCGAGCTCCAGAGACAGCTCCTGGGGAATGGTACATGTTGTTGAGATGTTGGTCCCGCTTGTAGTTGCTGATTGGTCCTGGATGAGCTCTGGGGTGGATGGCTTCGGTGGAGTTGGCCCCTTGGCAACGAAATCCGGGTTTTGGACATCCAGGGCAGACGGAGGCCCTTGAATGCTTAGTCTGTGGAAAGGCCTCGAGAAACTCTTTGGCGAGGTTTGCTCAGACCGGGCGCTGACGACCTTTGGGATGCGGCCAACTTGAGGCAATCTGCTCGGACGGCCTGGAGCTTGGCGGACGGCTGGGGTCGGAACTTGCGACTGGGGAGCCCGTGGAGCTGTGGGAGTTGAGAGTTTGGCCGGCGCTGCGATGACCTGTGTCATTGTTGTGGATGATGGCCTTTGTCTGGTAACACTCGAGGCAGAAGGCTCTCCACGAGCCGTTTGTTCGGTAATGGGCAAGTTCCTCGCGCCACCGCTTCCACTCTGTGGATTCGGGGGAGGAGTAGCAAGATTTCTCGCCTCGCGAAGAACTTCCTCAAGATCAGGCGATTCAGCGTCCTCCTGCTCTGATGAGTCCATCATAGTGTAAAATGCAATGGGCTTCGCCTGGACAGCTGTCACTGTTGCTGCCACAGTTTTTGACGCATCTACTTTATTCTCCTCCACGGCGGGTTGGCTCTGAGACCGACTGAAGAAATTCCATTTTCGGGGGGAGCGGGCACGGCGAAGCAGCTTCTTAGGACCTGAACCGGCTCCAGCACTGTCCAACCCTCGACCAACCCTACCAGCGCCCTCAGACGAAGGGCCGAACATTGAATCGTCTGACATGATGCTCGTGTCGTGGCTGGTTATTGAGGGCGGCTGTGTCTGGGCTCGAGTAAGAATAGGTTTTGGGATTCGTCGGCCTTCTTGGTCTCCAGATTTTGGCTGCTGTGAGGATCTCCTGAAGGCGAGGGTGGATCTCATAGTAACTGCTTCGGAGTCGCTGCTATCCGAGGGCCGGCGACTTCTGACGGAAGGAGCCTGTATAGAGTTTCGCGGGAATGGAGAGGGCCACAAGGTGAACCGAGGCTCCTCCCTCGACGAAATTGAGAGGAGAGAGCCGTCCTTTGAGTCCACACTCGGTCTTCTATAGGATATGCTTTGGTTGCTGTCTGTGCGGCTCAGTTCTGCGCTCGTGTTTCTATTCTCGACAATTTCTCCGCCGGCAATAACGACTGGGGCCATGCGCTCTGCGAAAAATGGGTCGAACGACTGGTTGCTGCTGAGGCTTTCCTGTGAAGACATAGTCCCTGGGATGAGACGGCCGGTATTGCTGGTGTTACTAGTATTGCTGCTCTTCCTGCGGACCGATCCTAGGCGCCCGTAGCCCTCGTGTCCCGTTCCGGCTGCAGGGCCTTTTCGTGTTGACTTGTCCTTCTTTTCCTGCTGGGAAGTGTCTGTGGTAGTCTTTGTCCGTCGCCCAAAGATCGGAAAGCGTGATTTGAAGGCCGAAACGCTAGGGCTAGGCGTCCGAATAGCTCTCCCCGACTCTGGCTTGGATAAGCTCTTTCCTGCTGAAGAGGCAGCAGACGGCTGTGCCGGAGCAGATTCCTTCTCAGAGGGTCGTCGCGAGCGGGGGTTCTGCTGGCCAGGAGCTGGTGACGAGAATATAGGGCGACCAACGGGTGCTGAAGCCAGGAGGTTGCTGTGTCGCCTGTCAGATAAGGAGGTTGAGGAGAGGTTGCTCTGGATGATGGGAATCGACCGCCCCAGCTGGGATTGGAGGTCTGGGGTCCCATCTCTGCTGGGCCTAGCTGGCGGAGTAGCCTTGCTTCCGACAACGGCGCTGGACTGGGCAGCCAGGGCAGGCCGATGGAGAGAATGCGATGTGGCTTTGGGTTTCGATGGCGATGTCATCAATGGTTGGGCAGGTTCTCGGGAAGACTTTGAGGGAGATTCCTCCTCATCTCGGCTCTTTTTAAGCTTCTGCGACGACTTCCGGGGTGGGGGGCTGGGCGGGAGCGGCGATAGCCTCTTCTTTTTCTTGTCCTTCCTGTCCCCATCGCGGACCGTTGAGTTGGATGACGAAGACGTCAAGGATTCCCTGACGGCCGCCAGACCTCGTGGATCGGCGCTTACAGGGTCGGCCTCATTTGATATGCTATCGGCTCTTCTCCGGGTGATTGGTGGTCTGGTCAACGGCGAGTCGGCCTGTCTCATTCGGGTCCCGGCCGTGGGGATTCGCATTGGGGCCACGAGGCCCGGAGATTGCGACGAGATCGAAGTGGTGGGTGTGGTGTCTCGGCTGTATGGGCCGGGGCCTGGTGAGCCTGAAAAACGTGTTGATGGGCTACCGCTGAAGCCACTAATTTGGCTGCTTGTTCCAGAAAACAGGGGTGTGGGGGGCGGCAGGTCATGAGTTGCAAGTCTGTATAGCACGTCAGGGCTGGGGCTGCCAGCCATTGCTGGAGGCTCAATCTCCCGATATCTATCGAGCTCCGGGTACATGGCGACCGCATGCGGCGCCATCCTCGCAGCTTCGACTTTGTGCGCAGCCCTAATCTCCATAGGGCTCTGCGCCGTGTCGCGGTCGAAATGAAGACTGGCAAACGTGTCCAACGGCGTCTGGGAGCGAGGATTAGATAAAGATGAGCTCGTTCGGTTCGAGTTGCTCTGTGTGTCGTTGCGTGGGCTTGTCAGGTCTTGCGACAGTCCGGACGGCTTCCGGCGGAGGACGTTTCGTTTCGAACCGGGCCCTGGGAGCTTGCTTGCCATCGACCCCGTAAAAGATGGCCCATTTGTAGTTGATACTTCAGAGCTTCCGCTGACATTCGAGTCCCAAGATTGTGCTTGATGGTGCCCACGTAGTTTCTCCGGCTCCCCGGTAGATGGCCGCCGGTATTGGAGCGACGGTTGTAGCCCACTAGATAGCTTCGGCTGTGGAATCGTCCGGATGGGTTGGCGAGTTGTGCTGGTAAGCTTCCTTGTCCTCGGGCTCGGGTCGAGGAACATCTCCTCCCTAGAGGGGTTGACAGTCGCCCTGTAATCCCTTGGAGCAGCATAATCCGACCGGCCTCGGGCCGGTCCTAACGGGTGGGATGGCATCGTATCCAACAACCCGTACAAAATTCCCTGGTCTCACGACCACAATCGTCTATGGCACAGTATCTCACAACATGAGGGCGGCGCAGGACCAAACTCTAATGTTTTGGGTGGTCAGCAGGAGGACGCGAGGGGTGGCGGAGGTGACGGGAGCAACCTCTTGTTGTAACCCGGCCGAATACCAGAAGGCTATTACGTGGATCACTAGGGTACCGGGCCGCCGCGAGACTTCCGCGGGAGTAATATAGGATATCGGGACAGCCCTGGTACCAGACGGAACAAAAGTAGAAGAAGTGTGAAAAAAAAGAGTCTCCAGGACAAGGACGAAATTAATGCTGGCAACTAGCACCGGAGGACGCGGCAAGAGCAGTCTGCCGCGGATGGTGTGTAAGACTCGCGCGTGCCGGCGTGAGATGGAGGGCGGACCGAGAACGGGGCTCGGAGTAGGTGGGCAGCGCTGGCGCTTGCCTTGAATTCTTGGTTCTCGCTCCCAGGCTGTCGGTAGGTGTTTCGCTACAGGGGATGCCGTCACAGATGGCAAAGAAAGCTCGGTCAACGTAAGCGGAGAGGCTGGGCTTCCAAAGGGGCGAAGTCGATGGAGTCGGAGGTAGATGAGAGCAGAGAGAGGCGCACAGGAGGGTGGAGGGGCAAGTCGAGAAGATATTGTCAACAAGGAGGGTGGCAGATTCGAATGTACATGCGGGGGAATAGAAATGGGAAAGGGATGTTTGTAAGTCGGTTCCTAGGGTTCTTTCCTGGGACCTAGGGTAAGGTCTCGAGAGAACGATGTCGGCATCGGCGTAGCTCTATCATCCATCCCATCCACATGCTGATGTGGAGAGGAGAGGAGGGAGGGGGTGGGCGTTCGTGCCGACCGCCCAGAAGCTTGATGGAAAAGTGGTACGGAAGTACCTCGTACAGTTGTACACTTGTATCTGCATGGAGCGCGATGCTATCTTTGCCCAAGGCCGGGGCTGCGACCCTCAGCAGCGATGGCCGGAAGTCAGGTGGCTCGAGGTGGGGGATTGGGCAGGAAGACGGTGCAGGTGGCAGATCAGACAGCCGGATCGCACCACTGAGTCACCCAGGTCGTCGGTGGTCGAAAGAGTCGACAGCCACCAGCGGGGCTAGGCGGACGGGCAGCGATCAGCGAACAGCGGGCGGGCGGGGCAAAACGTATGCAGGCAACGCCAGGGCCGTTGGCATTGGCGTTGGCGGACGTCAATGTTGGTTGTGGTTCGAGGGAGCCGGCTTCAGCGGAACGCCACGGAAGGTCGCCAGGGCGAGTGACAAGCGCGGATGCGACAGGGCGAACGGCCAGACGGCCTAACAGCCAGATTGTTCGCTAGCGAGCTGCGCCCACCATGCGCGCAGAGGACAGCCCTGGGAGCTGCATCGTCGAATGCCCTATAAGCGCTCAGATTCCAGCATTTGGTGCACCATTGGGCAGCAGACCCTTGAAGCCCAGAATATACCTCCACTCTGCTGCATCGGGAGACTGGATGCTCTCGCCAGGCCACGCGTTGGACTGGGTGACTGGGACGCTTGCAGTGACCTAAAAAGCATTCCAATTCTGCCGCGCGAGCGTTGAGGCGACTCAACGGCCAGAGGACCGCATATATGGACGCGTCGATCTTAAGACCGCGGCCAGAGGTGAGCAGCACGTGAGCAGGTGAGAAGCCGCGCCATGATCGGAGGCAAATAACAGAAGAGCGGGACAACTCTGTCTCAATGGATGTTCGGTTGAACGCGGGAAACCTGCTCATCGTGGGGCAACGGTGGAAGCAGGGGTCCGGGTAAGTGCGGTCGTTCGCTTTCCCTCCACAACCGCTTGACGACAACCGCAAGGGTTGGATCTTGGGAGGAAGGCACGGTGAGACGGGACAAGCCTTGCCTGACCTTGCTCCCCGTGCCCGAACCCGCTCCCGCTTCCACATGCTCCTTTTCAACCTCTCAGATTGGTATGGCGATGGCGGCGATCCCCCGGAACCCATCGACCGCCCACGGGGCCGAGAGCGCCACTACACTAAACCAGGGACGTATCCTTGCCAGGCCGTACAGTAGTCGTCTACTCGGTTCGCAGCCAGTTTGCCTCCGAAAAGTTCTCAACTCGGATCCATCACGATCCCAAGGACGGCCCCCCCCCCCAGATTACCACCTTGGAGACAGACCTTCGGCACCCCTCCCCCACCTTACCGTGTTGGGGAGACACCGCAGCTAGGAGCAAGGGTTCGCAATCTTTGCCAGTGTCCCGGGACCCAATGTCTGGGTGTCCCTCGGTGTCATCGTCCCTCACAGATACGAGCAAACTCCTTCTACACCCATCGCGGAAACAATGCCGAAGCTTGCCTTTTCCACCTACCGTAAAGGACCCAACCAAGGCGCCATCGTTTGAATAGACGCCGTCAAGCGCGCTCCCTATTCGTCAGTTGAGCCACCCGGGACCGCAAAAATTGCTTCAAGGTCACTGGATTTTTTGATTCGTCGGTAGCCATCTATTTTCACCCAATCGCAACTATCCTCATTCTCTTCTTCCCCGCCTCCCCGGTGGATAGACTGGTCGAGCCCTTCATCCTCCACGGCTTCCCTGCACATTTTTTGACAAGAAGTGAGAGATGACAGACACTCACCATTTTCTGTTACCCATCACACACACTCTCATCCTCGATCGGGCTTAACATCAGTTCCTTGTCAGTTTTCTGCAAGATGCTGCTGTGATAGTTAGTACATGTAGTACATATATGCTAACCGTCTGTAAGTGCTTAAACTTGTTCATAGATTGTGTATGGGGATCCACCACGACAAGACGCCGCCGCTATGAGAGGCTAGTTTTTGAGATGGTGTCTCCCAATTCTCGTGACTGGGTCGCAAAGAGCGGACTGTAAGCGCCCACCCTGACTTTACATGAGTGGGGGTACGTCGAGGCATCCATCTGCGACTCTACAAGAACCTGCCGCGGCTCACGGCTCACAGCTTACGGCTCACGGCTTACGGCTTGAATGTTCGGCAAACCGCAAATCTGCCAACCAGCGCAGGAATCGACATGCGCGGGTTTGCATCATTTGTTCCTCTTTCCTGCATGTCTGCCTGTCTCTCACTCATAGAATGACCCGCCGCCGACTTCGGCGAAGGACCGGCCAACCCCCTCGGCTGGGTTTCCCATTGTTCGCGAGTCCTCAAGCCTTGGGATAGCACCAACATCAATGCTGACAGCTGAGTTGAAGCAGAGCAGCTGAACAGCACATGCCGCATGGCGTACCTTACATGCTGGTGCATTGGTGAACCTGTAGAACCCGCCGAGAGGCGGATCACACACCCCGGAGCCCGGTAGCCCTCTCCAGCCGGCAAGCACGGGGCCCGATCGCACGCGGCTTCTGCAAGGCAAGCATGAGCTGGGAATCCAAATGTGGCGAGTGCAGCGGGCAGACCGTGTTTTCGCCAATCAAAAGCCGCATACACCGTAACTGCACCCCGCCACAGGCTGCTTTGCTCGCGGTCCCCGATCGGATTGAGGCTGGCATTGACTCCTGTGGCGGCTGCCTCCCGCGTCCTGAGATCGCCGTCATCGCTTCAGGGGATCGCGCAAGAAATAAGCGATGTGGTATGTCCATTTCGCCTCAAATTTTGTTGATCGATATGCGCTATGGGTACTGCACCGCTACCGAAGTTCTACGGTCACGGAACTTCGAGCGGGAAAAGCTCGAAGGAGAGAGGGCAACACGGCGTTGATGGAGAGGCAATGGCATCATGCCCACCTCCTGGCACGGGTCGGCCGACCAATCGTGGCTGCGAACAGGGGTTGCTCCAGGTGGACAGGGGTCTTCTCTCTCTGATTGGCGGGGAGGTGAGACATGCAGCGGCAGGATCTGCCTTCCTTGGAGTCCTCATCAGTAACGTGACTGCGAGGGCGGGATGGTGTGAAGCTATCGTCAAAACACATTGGAAAATCCCTTCTGCTTTCTGCACTTCGCTTGCCATTGCGTGCTCCTTGCTGGCGGCTTGTGCGCTGCATGCTCTGCCACTCTTTCGACGCTCCCGACAGGCTGGTTTCGCTTTTACGCCATTACCTTATCTTTTTTTAACAACAGCCAGGCCAGAAACAGCGGCCGCGGCTAAAGCCTGGCTTCCTCTTCTTCCCTACCTTGCACTCCTGCGTCTCCTCGACATGCTCGCCTCAGCATGCGGGATTAGCGCGCGGAGCTGCCACGGCCAGCAAAACAGGCCGGGACTTCAGCGTGGTCCTCTGAGTGATTGAAAACCCGGGCTCTCGGGGAGAGTCTTGCACCCTGCTGGCCAGGTCATTCCAGCCCCTTCAACATACAAATGGGCATCGGCTAAGCTCCCTCCCTCCTACTCTGCACGAGATATGCACCAGCTCAGCTGGACAGGCTCCACGCTCCGTCTCACGCCCCCGTGCTTCTTGAGCCTGCCCTACCCGCGCTAAGCCCTTCCTCAGAAGACTCGGCGCACAGAGAACAGACTACGTTGCGGTTTTGGAATGTCTCATCCACAGGGCTCGCAGTTCAGCAGACAACGCCGGCTTCTGCTCCCAGCCAACGGGAGAGCTTGTGGGCTCCATCCAAGTCTCGGAGGCTGACTGAACTACGGCCAAGGCTCCTAAATATGTGCGAGCCTGGTCAGCGTTTGGTCTATCTGTTTTGAGCGCATGGCGGAGTCGCCACCGGGTCTGCCCCCTGATAGTCAGTGCTTGAGAGGGATGCTGTCGTCCGGCTCGAACACATGACTTCTGAGAATCTCGGGTCTCGGATCGTCCAACTCTTACCCTTTGGTCATGAGCACACGCTCCTTCGTGTCATATTCATATCCCACTGCCCAGTTAGTTCAGATACTGGCCTTTCGTCGGAGGCCCAGCAGGATTTGATCCACATGTCATGAGCCTATGGACCCCCTAGTGGGCTGGTTTGTGGTTTCCTGGTTAAGGTGAATTTCACCCTCCCATTATGGTCCTTGGTGTTATGAGTGTTGGCTGGTTGTCAAGGCACACTTGGGAAAGGGCGCTATGGTTGAGACTCCACATGGGAACGGGGAGTATTCTAGCTCGAGCTGGATTCGACATTGATAGGCCTTTCCTACTATGAGCCCGGCACATCTCTTCTGGGTTGAGCATCGCGCGCGGCGCCGCCTGAGCCTGGCCAATCCGACCGTTGAGACGAGTTGTGCGCTACTTCTGTCATAGATAAACCACGGTTTCTACTGGCTGGCAATCTCCGTCCCTTTCTCTCCTTGTTTTGTCCTTTCCCCTTTCTTACAGCCAAGGAAACCGCCGCGAAACACTATTATGCCATTCAGCCAGCCTCCGGAACAAACTATCCTCAAGTCGGGTTGTTTCGAGCTGGTCGTGCGAGATATCCAGGTGGATGCGCTAATGAAGGTCGCGCGCAACAACGCGCTGCTGGGGATCGCAACACTACATCTAACGCGTCCTTGGTCTACCTATGGTTCACTTACAACACAATAGTAGGGTCCTCAAATGATGGTCTTGTCGCTGCCCTGGACTGGGTACCTCGCCTCTCAGCGGCTAGTGAGCGGAATGTCGTCTTCGCAAATGACGTGCCGATAGCCCCCCGTTCTTTGAGTTCTCCCCTTTCCCACTGACATGACGCTAGCGCATGCTGGGATTGTTTGGGCAAGGAATGGCTGCCGATCTCCGCCTGGCAGCTGGCTTTCTACCCCAGGGTTGAGACCTGCAGTCTGATGATGATTGTGATACAAGTCCAGCCAGCCGTAATTGTACTGCTCTTGGAAGACAAGAGCACGATGGCCATGCACGTCGGTAGGGGGAGGGGGCGTGATGAAACTGCGCAATGGGAGCTTGTTTTGTTCATCAGAGCGGCCGACGGGGCTTGGGGGCTGTCACATCACACTTTCTCAAAAAAACAGGATAGATTCAGGTACACTTCCCTTTAGAAACATCAGTTTGTGAGGGACTTGTCCTCGAGGTATCTTCTTATTCTCGCTAGCGAGGCAATATGGCGCGTGGGTGAAAACGCCTTGGTCGACTTGAAGCAACAAGCCCGTCCTGAAATCCAGCCACGAAAATCCTAGATCCTCGAAACCCAAACGCCGTTCTCAGCCGTTCTCTTGCTCTGACAATAATGGCACCTCTCCCGTTTTCCTCTACCCCTTCTCCGCTCCTTTCTCATAATGATCCGCCTTGCGTGAACCCGATCAAATAAAACACAACAAGCTCCGTTCCAGGTCGGCGACTTATGCAAGCTCAAGCCGCAGCTCCGAATCGCTTGGCCCTCGCCTCAAGCTTGGCCTTTTCCGCCGGATCTACCGCCGCTGAGGGTCCCTTCTTCTGACCATTGGGAGCACCTCCTTCCTTAGGCGCACCGCCTCGGCGGTCTCGTCGGCCTCCGCGATCTCCTCCGCGATCTCCTCGGGTGTTTTGGTTGTTACCGCGACCAGCAGTGTTGCGTCCGCCTCGAGCAGGGCCTACTGCTCCGCTGGTTTGGCGCTTGTTGGAGCGCACGTCGTCCTCCTTCTCCTCACCGCCACGGTCGCGGCCTCGCTTGCGCGGTCGGTCGGGCAAAGCGCTATCGATCGCAGAGACAGCGTCATTAGCGATGCCAAAGCGCGAGGCGCGTTCCGTCTTCTTGGCCTCCTCTGGTGCTTTGTCTGGAGTGATTCCGAAACGAGCAGCACGCGCAGCGCGCTTCTCCGCCTCCGATTGAGCGTTGGTAGGCGCCAGATGTTGGGAGAAGAGGGGCTCTGCTGATGCGGCAGCTTCGGTGATCTTGTCTGAGTCGTTCTCTGACGGCTTGGATGTGGTCGGCGCATCTGCAGTCGTTGCGGCAGCGGGTGTCACAGTCTCCGCTTCTGAGGCAGCTGACTTGGTTGGCGCGGGCGCAGAAGAGGCAGAGGCAACAGGCGCAGGTGCCGCATTAGGGGTGGCAGCAGGGGCAGCAGCAGGCGGAACTGTGCTCTGAGTGGCAGTAGGGGCGGGGTAGTCATCGTCCTCGTAATCGATTTCGTCCTCGATGTTGTCTTTCTTCGTCTCAGATGCTACATGTAGCTTGTGATTAGCTTGTTGAAGCGGTGATGTATCGAAGCCCAAGTCGGCTTCCAGCTCTCTCCAGAAAGAGCTAACTTCGGATGCCACTTGAATCGAAACTTTGGTCGCCATGTTGTAGTGTTGGGAAGCGACAGAGTGAAAAGGAAGGGTTCAAATGAAATTGATTGTGACGATTGCGCGACCAGCGAGCGTTGTGTGGTGGTAGTTGGAGAAAGTTGAATCAAAAGTTGGAAGACCTACCTGCTTGCGGTTCCGAAGATTTGGCCTGCTCTTTATCATTCTCGACGAGACGCGCAATAAGGTCGGCCTTATTGCCAGCTTGTGTGAGGCCCCGCTCGTTCAATAGCTTTTTAAGCTCGGGCACCTTCATGCTATTGTAGTCGCCCATTGTGAATAGTCTGAATAGTTGCGCGGCGCAACAACAATAGCCTCGAGAAGAACAATAGCTGCTAGTGGCAGGAGGATGGGTTATTTGAAACGCTCGCGTAAAGTCGGCTATTCGCTTGCGCTATGTGTGAATAACAATTCTCGAAGTCGCAGATGAAAGAAAGTGTGGTGAGGACGTTGCGAAAACCCGTCTTCAGATGTACGGATCCGTTCGAAACTTCGCGCGGCAACGCGACTCCCGTTGGCGTCGCGAAACTCGCTAACCACCTTAGGGTGGCGAGGCTGCATAAATATCTACCAGGTATATAATCCCGCTTACATACAAGTATTGCATAACGCTGCAAGCATTCGTAAAAAGGGTTTCAATATTCTCACAGCTGGAATTCTGGTATAGCTCATGGGCGTTTGAATATGACAGTCGGTTGAGCCCGAATCTTCCATCTATATATCTATCCATACCCTATAGACACACACCAACTACTCATCAGGCAAGTAGGCATGGGTATCCTAACGCCGACAACTCAATTGATCCCAGATTTCCAGGCAAAGCCAGCCCCAACACCGGTGCCAAAACACAATAAAAAATAAAGACAGTAAGAAAATAGCTGGGTATAGACTAGAAGCAATCAAAAGACTCCGACGAAGAAAGGCGCGAATGCGCTTGATCATGGACTCCCCCCACACCGGTACCTCTCCACGCTCTGGTTCCTCCTCACGATAGTCTTCAGTAGGGTCTCCTGTTGTCTGACCTTCTTCCGCACCACTACTTTGTCAGAGCAGCGACCCAAGGGCGTTTTACACTCCTAATATAGCCCCGAGACGGGTACTTCCGAAGTCACCAAACCCATGATCATCCGAGCCTGCTGTGCATTCTTGCACTGAAAGCACCACTTGGTCACTCGCCCAGCGAGCGCTCCTTGTGCTGGTGCTACACCGACGTTCCCATCCTCGTCTCGCAGGTTCTCCCATACACTACACATGATGCCTCTGGCGCCAATCATACTGAAGCACTTGGAACCGAGCACGGCATCCAGCAAGATATTTGATTTATCGCCCGACTTCTTCTTCGTATGCGTGACGATAACGCGCTTTTCCATACCGTGATACAGTCTCAGTTCCTGCCTCACCCCCGGTGGTGGCTGGCTGATGTGTAGCACGCAATCACCCTTGTCTGCCCAACGGTTGTTTTGTACGTTTAGATGGCAACGGATCTCGAGCGGGCGGTCAGGCGAGAACGGCTTTGCCAATCCATTTTCCCAGCGGCTTTGGCTGCTACCGGAGCCTGACAGGGAGATGGAGACGCTGCGAGGAGGTGTTGATTGACCGCCGCCTGTCGATGAGCCGCTTGACGATTCCAGGCTACCGCCACCGGGACCCGCAATCGAGCCTGGCCGCGAGTGCTTGTCAACTGATGACTCTTCGATGTTGAAGGACGGGTTGATGCCGCCTGTCAGCCTCCTTAGGAAGCTTGTGGCCGAGATGCTAGTCGAGCCGCTGTGCATTGACAAACTCGGGGCTCGTGTTGAAGCACGGTAGCTATTCTTACGGCCGAAAAAGTTGCGCCGCCGACTGGAGCTGTCATCATCGGCACTGCCTTCAACCGGTGCATTCTGCTGCTGGCCAAAGGAGCGGACACGTGCTTCTTCGCTAAGCTGAATGTACCTAGCATTGTTTAACCGGCTTCGATGCACCGCATCATAGAGGTCCTTGGCTTCTGTCTGCGTTGTTGCGCGGAGACGGAACATGGCGCTTCCGGTCTTGAGGCGCGATTCCGGGGATTCTGGACTGCGGATCTCGAGGTCCAGGGCTGTACTCCTGCGGATCATGACGACAGGGGTGAGGATGAGTCCGACAAGAGGAACGATACCTCCGGCATCTTTCTCCCGACTATCAACCTCGGACGTCCCAGAGGACTGTAATTGAAAGGCTTGCGGGTTGCGGGGCGACAAACGATGAACCTCCAGGCTCCCTGGATAGACCACAATAGACAACGGTCCGGTCTGGACGTCTTTCCACAAGCCCTTCCTACTGGACCAATACGAGACAGACGCGAAAAATGTTTGCGAAGGCCGCTCCACGTCGGCACTATTTCGGTTGTTTGGGCCCACCTGAGAAGCAGAGTTGGAAGGCGTTATGCTGCTCTCTGAGACAACAGACTCTGCGGAAGCAGGCTCAGGCTTCCTGATGCTGTAGCCGGGAATCGTGTCGGGCACTTCATCCTCTTCAAGCTCATCCCCAGAAGACTCGGACGATTCCGAGGAATCACTTTCAGCACTGGAACTGTCGGACGACACATCAGAGGGGTGGTATTCATGCTTCAGCGGAGATGAACCCCGACGCTTTACTCGGGCAAGGCCATTATCAACGGGGGCGGAGATCTGGCCAGGGCCTTTCGGAGACAGCGTTCGGTGTATTGGTGGGGGAGGGGCACCGTCCTCCCGATACGGCTTAGAGTTGGGGGGTGTTCTAGTCGACTTCACCGGATCGCGATGTACATTATCCCAAGTGGGGGTACTTCGACCTTCGGGTGTCGTTGGCAGTGACCGTGCAGGAGAAACTGGTTTGGCGTAACTCTCTTGAGTCGGTGTTCTCTCAGGGGATGAAATAGAGAAGCCAGCTGTAGGAGAAGAAGATGTTGTTGGCGAACTGGGCTGCTGGACCGTGCGATATCGGCTGGGCGTTTTGGCCTTTTCAGGGGTTGGTGAAGACGGGCCAGAGGTCCTAAACCTACGCTCGCCAACTGGAACATCAACTGCGTCGGATCTTGGAGGTGTCGCGGGTAATATATTGACTGAGAGTATAGGCCGGGCTAACGGGGGCAGTGGGGAGGACCCTAAAATGTCGAGCCAGTCCAAGATTTGCTCGTCACTTTCAGTGGAAAACTTGATGAGCTCAAACCACTCCTGTCTGTTGTGTGTGCCTCGAACCATGACAAGGAGGACCTGGCTGCTGTCACCTCTCCGGGCGGATACTCTCTCCCTCGGGATTGGTGGGAACAATAACCAGGACTGGCTACCGGTTCCGACTTCGCGGATGAGGATGTCGCCTTTGTCGCCTGGAAAGTCCGGCCTGTCTCGATGGATAAGCTCAATCTGGCATTCCAGACGCTGGCCACTCGAATGGTCTAAATCCATCTCAAAGGAATCTTTTGCAGCAACCTGGCGACTTTGGTCGATGCCAACCCCATCAAGCGGAGCAAAGTTCCGCAAATCTCGAGCTCGGGTAGTATCCGTATTGTTGGCGTCTTCGTCAGTCATGCGAGCAAGTTCTTCTCTATGACGCTTACGGGCCTTCTCTTGAAGGGACTCGTAGCGCGCGAGAATATCATCAGCTTCGCGAGTTTCCATAACCAGAACGGCAGCCTAGGTATGAAGATCAGCGCAGTTCAAGTTCGCAAATGTATGCCCCGCGGGCTCTGGGAGAAAGGGATCATACCTTCAGAAATTTAGTTATCCACTTGACTCTGATCAGTGGCCTCTTGAGGAGGTACGCGACATCAACACGCTCACCATGTTCTCCGAGAACATCGCCGTCTTCGTTCCGAGGCAACGCACCAACGAGAGAATCCTCATCGTCAAATCGCCCCGCGGGTGCAAGATTGACAATTAGATCTTGGAACCCAACCCGCCAGACATCCAGATAATCGTCGTATACTTGAGCTACCGTTTCAAGCCAGGTGAGAAGATGGCGAATATCCGAGAGCGGCACGCTCCTGTGGAGATTCCGCAGCCTCTCTAGAGTGACACCCATATTCACAACAGCCTTGGCCATGGCATCTTCTCGTTTGCCTATCTCTGCTCGAGGAAAGCCAGCAGCTGTCTTTGTCGAGTCGCTACATATAACGTCTCGCAAGAGCACCGGCACAACACCGTCGACCAGGGTTTTCAGCTCTCTACCGTAAAAATGCTCATCATCGGAGAACTCGTCTAGCAAGTCATCGATCTTGCCTCTATCAAGCTTGCTGGGTTTTCGGTGAAGACTATGTGAGGATTTGATGCTCCTGGACCGATTCGGCGGATAAAGCTGGCCATCGCCAGAAAGAGACAAGACCGATACGAGGTCCGAGTGCTTGGTGAGACGCCGTTTGAGAGAGGATTTACTGCTTTTCCGCCTCGATAGTTCAGTAGACTTTGTGAAGACAGTTTCTTGAGTGATAGTCGTGTGAGATATGTCAGATACGGTGTCCGAAATGACGGTACTCGATTCCTCGGACACGATTGTTGATAGCGCATAATGCCCCTTCGTAGGCGGCCTTCTCCGAGAGGGGTACGGATCAGTGAAATCCGATGATAAAGTCGAGTCCACTGTAGATAATGGGTCAGGCGATAGGGACCGTTTGCTGGATCCAGAGGAATCCCGTCTAGTTTCTCTAGGTCCCGACTCATCATCGTCTGGATCTGAGACAGACTCATAGTCCGTCTCGCAGCTCGGATAGACCATCGGCGGTAATTTGTGACCACCAGACTCCCCACGGAAAGCCTCCTTCAAAACTTCACGGAACGGCTTTTTCCCATTAGGCTTGACGGGCGACGAGGCGCTCCTAGTAGCTCGCCGTCTCTTCAGCCCTGCTGAAGAAGCAGAGACCGTTTTTCCTTTTGTAGGCGTTGCATCGCTATCATCTTGGTTGGATTCGGTGTTCTCCTTCTCCCCGACCGCCGGGTATGCGGGAGGCGGTTTAATGGGTTCCACACGTTGTGCTTGGGACACAGATCGCTTCTGGGGTGCCGGCGATGTATCTTTTTGCCGAGTGTGAGAGACCGAGCGTTTCTTGGGCTCCTCAGCTGCCTCCTTCTGTCGAGCCTGGGAAACCGAGCGTTTTGGGGTTTCCTGGTGCTTCTCTACCTCCACCGGCTGCTTCCCCTTAGTCGACTCCACAAAGGGATCAACTGTGTTGCTCAACCAGGTCTCAATGCTGGGTGGCTGGTTTGCGGGCTTAGGCGGTTCCACCTTTTCCTGAATGATTTCTTTTGCTCCGGTCATGACCTTTCTGAGAACATTTGGTACTCCCTTGAAGCTGGGAGTTCTCTGCGCCTTCGGTTTCTTCGTGCTATTTTTCGTCGACGGCAGATCCAATACGCTGAATGCTGAATAGCCAACTGGGATATCTGCCAGCGACTTGTTCCCGCCAACGGTAGGAGCCCTTCGGGAGCCGTCATCCGAGTCTCCGGCTTGCGAAGTGAAAACCGATGTCCCCAATTCGGATTGTGGCTCCCTCGCTACTCTCTCGCCCCGAGTTTTGGGGCTGGAACTTCGGCTTTTGCGTGTCTTTCGGTGAGGAGAGACCCGCCTCCTTGTTGGGGTAGCGACCTCGGTCTCCGACTCTTCGATGACCTCGATAACGTCGGCGGGAGAGTGGTTGAGCTTTGTGTTTGGCACCTTCCTGCTTCTTTCCACTGATGTCTGCCGAGAAGAAGTCGAAGAGGCGCGAGCTATTGTGTCGTCAACCGACGTCCTCCGGCCGGGACGAATTCTGATGCCATCATCTGGCAAATCGCTGCTGATAGGACGGACCCGAATCCCATCATCTAGCAAGGCGCTCCCGGTTGGCTTCACGCTGATACCATCGTCGTCAGGCGGCTCCTTTTTCCTTATAGGCAGTATTCGGATACCATCGTCAACCTCAGCCTTCGGCTTCCTAGGTTTCACTGGCCTGACCCGAATACCGTCGTCAGCCAGAGGATCTGACTTGATTTTGACTTTTTGAGATGGCTCTGCCACACTTGAGGTATCTTCTTCCACAGTTACAGTCTCTCCGGAATCTGTGTGATATTGTTTCATCCGAGGCTCTTCTCGTCTAGGCCTTCGAGTTGGTCCTTTTGGTGAGTCTGCGGGAGGGTCGGGGATCTCCACTCGTTTAGCCCAGTCCTTGATTTTATTTTGTACCGTTGGATTTTGGGCTGTTCGTTGTAGGAAATCTTTTGGGATTGGAGTCGGGCTACCCTCTGTTCCCGATCCTGCCGGTTCCCCTTTCATCGGCATTTTCCCCTTGTTGCGCTTCATCCAATTGGAGTCACTAACAATCCGCTTCTTCGGTCGCTCTTTGGGCTGCGGCGCTTCATCGGGCTCAGCCATGACAATCTTGGGTTCGTCATCCGCCGTGTCCTCCTGTTGCTCATCGCCACCGCCTGTCTCGCCCTTTGAGCCCGCGGACTCGACCTTTTCGGCTCGAGGCTCCTTTTTCTTCGGTTTCTTTCGGAACTTGATCCTCACGCGGTCTTCTTCTGTGACACTCCGCGCGTCAATATGGGCACCCACCTCAGTCGGCTCGCTCGCAACGTCTTCAGCGTGCGGAATACCACCGCCCTCAGCTTTCATCGCTGTCATATTGGTTTTCTGCCATGCCTTCACACGGTCGTGAACTCCGCCAGGCTGCTGAAGCCTCCGCACGGCCGCTGCTTTCATCTCTTGTCGCAGCTCCTCGCGGACCCCGGCAGCATCCAAGGCAACACTTTTCCGCCGTTGTTTTGAAGCGGATCGCTGGCCAGCTGTTCGCGCTGCTGAGGGGCGGCCGAGGAGAAAGTCAGCTAGGATGCTAGGCTCAGGCTTCTTTCTTGAGCCATGGCCAGCAGTGGCCGGGGCGCTCTTCGGTGTTGCGCCGGCATGGGCGGACGCTCGCCGATTCGTAGGAGTGGCTGGCGCATCGCCATTCTTGACTGCTGTCGAGACTCGTCGCGGCGTTCCTGGATTCGAAGACTCATCTGGTTTTGGCGACATTTTTCTGTCGGGAGAGAGAGAGGCGGTCAGCTAACCATGTGGACACATTCCTCGGGCTCTAGCACCAGGCATTATGTTGTACGAGGTGAAGACAACGGATCGGTGCTTCAGCGCATTGCGACTTGGGAGTGTTGGACTAAAGCAAGAAAGCCCATTGATAATTTCGGATGAAGTCCCGATCGGGTGTTGTGACGTTGTAACTATGATGAAGCCGAGCAATATTGGCGGACGAATATGTCAACAAAGATCACACACCTCGGTGGGCCGCATGTTTGGGGATCTGCGATCGGGAATCGGACTCTCGGTAGGCCAGAAACCGAAAACGCCACAAGTCGCAACTATGATAAGCCTCCGAAATTCATAGGCAAGGATGCCAATATCGTCAGCTGAAGACCTCGTTGTTCGGATGGCGTTTCTCAGCTAGGTGGCCAGAGATAGCGGACCTCGCGGAGGGAAGAAGCAAGCTTTTGCAGGTGCATGCGGAGCGGGAGGCTGCCCGTCGACGAGTGTAAACAAATCAGACCCACATGCCCCTCCGCACGGACCAAGTAGCATCGCAGAATGGACTTGCACTTGAGGGCGGGAAGCAGGGGTGTGATGGGGAGCTCCGGACGAACAAGAACAGGGAACGCAACCGACGCTGCCGGCTTGTCAGCTGCACCGAGATTCGAGACGCGGCAGTGTGGGTGGGACAACTGCTCAGCTGCCCCAATATCGTGCCGCCATCAATGCCGACCTCCTGTGGGCAGCCTTGTTTGCGCTGACCAACTTGGATCAGTTACACAGGAAGACCTATTCTACAGATGTTATTCGCGCAGATGCGCGCAGAAACCCAACTTCATGTGCGTGCTGGTTTCAAATCCCAGACAAAGGCGTTCGGACCATCAGTAAACACAAGTTCATGGAGAAGATACAACAAGGCAGCATCAAATTATTTATTACTTCCGCCCTACAGCCCAGAAATCGACAATAGCAAATAGCCAACCTTCCACCGCGTCGTGTCAGTCTGAACACCTGCTAATAACTAAACTAAAGACCCCTAAAAACCAATATGCAATGTTCAAAGTCAAAAAAAGTCAAAAACGCCGTTGATGCAGCCAGTCCTGGGACAGTAATGCTAAGTATGCGCGCGACGAACTCATTCGTCCGGAAGCGCGAACCGGACCCTCTTCTTTGGCTTTGCAGCCGGTATATCTATGCCGTTGTTCTTTGCGAGATCTGTGTCTTCCACTGCACTGTCTCCCGTGTCACTATTGAGTTCCGCCTCAGTTTCCTCTTCGATCGACCATACGTCGGGGCTCGGCTCCCTCCACGCATGCGGGCTACGACGGAAAGCCGCGGTTCGGGGGCGGCCCCTCTTTACCCGGGTCTTCGCTCGCTCTCGGCTCGAGCCCTGCGGAGAGGGAAAGGAAAGCGTGCCCATGCCGTCCGTTGCCCTTTTCTCCTGTGTCTTCAACCTGCCGGTCGCGAGGTCTCTGAGGCTAAGAGGGAAGCTGAAGGAATGACTGTCCTCCCTGCTAGCAAGATACATATAGTCCTCGTGGTCTTCCGGTGTCCGGGGCATATCCCGATCGATATCTGGACTTTGCGAGCGGCTGGGTGGTGTGGGAAGACGAGGTGGAGGAGGCAGGCCGATGCCACCCAAACTAGAAGGACTGATACTCCTCACAATGGGAGGCGGGTGCTTGGCATCTTCGATTCCAGCATCGAATTCCATCTCGAAATCCATGGTGTCGTCATCGTCATAGAGACGCTGTGCTGGCGTCAGGAAAAAAGTGATGGGGTTCTCGTCGATCTTGGAGAGATCAAGATCAACAATTTCGGCGTCGCTGCGCTCACTGGGCCGCAGGAGCATCTGTGTCGGCTGTGAGCCTCGCTTGGGAGGAGGCCCAGATGGCCTTGTCAGCATGGTGGGGTGCGGATGTTGGTCTAAACCGTCGTATCTGACAACGCCAGGCAGCAACAAAACACGGCCGCAGTTATAGTACAGCGAGCGCGGTTTACTGCCGGCCTAGCCGGCTCAAAAAGCAAGTCTCTTAAAAAGTGAATGTCCAGGTTTATAGAATCGATGTCCTCCCACGATGCGAATATGACAAAAGGGGAGCGTATACGACGATGTGGAGAGCTGAGCGGGCAGGTGCAGATGATATATGCATTGAGGACGGGCCCTGTAAAAGGTGTCTGCTGCAAGGCTGCCACACTCTGTCCGTGGGAACTTCCAAAACGTGTGCGCCATCTTAGTCAAGACCAGTCACCGGTGAGTCTGAAAGGAAGTCTTGGAGAGGCCGACGATGGCGGTCACATTCTGGAGGGTGCTCAGCCCAAGGCTGTTGGTGTGGGGGGTCTGACCAATCACCACACCCTCGGAGGCAATGCAACAGGCAAAATGCCTTCCACGGTGAGCAGACCGGGGCAATGAAGGCCCCCGGCCATCACGAGCAATGCGACGCGGTGTGTAAGACACCTGAAATAGGCCCGTGGGAGTGCAGGAATCTGTCAGAAAGTGGGATATTAGGTCGTTAGAAACCAGAACTGGAGCAATAATCGACACGGAGTTTGCGACGGTAGTGATAGATGATAGCGAGCGTTCGACACATGACAACAAACGGAAGGCGCCCACCCGGTTAACGCCGAGTCGGATGACTGCACCCACCAGAGTGCTATCCGGCCGATGAAGCCGGCACTTCCCTGGTTTACGAGGGCTTGTCCGCGTCACGATGAGGCGCGCGAGACTGGAAACAAGGTCATGCTGGGTCAGGTTGTCTCGTCTCATGTTGCGCAGGAAGAGCCTCTTTCCCCCTCTTGCGTACCTGCATCGCGTGTGTCGCCTCGTGGCGCGAACTGTTCATCTGACTGCGCTCACCGACCTCTCCCTGTTGGGGCGACTCAGATCAGGCATCAACCGAACGAGGAGCGATCGACAGAAGCTGGCAGAATGGGTGCACCCTCGTCGCCCATCTCAGGAACATAGAAATTGGATCTTGCATGTTGCATGACTTGGGTTTCTCATGGAGTAGAGAGTTAACCCTAACCCCTGTATTGGAAAGATTAGCCCCTGTGTGCCAAGCAATAACCCCACCAAAGCCCGTAAGTGACGTTGCGGCCGGCCAAGGCCTCGACTTTGCGATTCGAACTGTTTCCAAAGTCAGATTGAACCATAAACTGCCTTTGGAGAATACCTACAGACCGTACTCACGTATATCGGACCATTTATTCCTGTGACACGTTCCAGATTCATTTTCCCTCTACTTTCTGTGTCCCTCTCGAGGCGCACCCTTCAACGCCGAAACCAGCCCCACCGACTTTGAGAATCTAGCTTCATTCCGGCTGCGAGAATCACGGCTGACAGACAAGCATCCCCATCCAACATACGGGCAGACCGAGCCCCACTGGCCTTCGCTTCAGGGACTACGACATCGCATAGTTTGTCCCGCAGCTATGTCATCCGCTATCATTAACGCCGATGACCCGGACGCCTTGGAGCCTACCCTCCAGTCCATCCTCGACCAGAAGACTCTACGTTGGATTTTCGTGGGTGGTAAGGGCGGCGTTGGCAAGACGACAACATCATGCAGTTTGGCGATACAACTGGCCAAGGTGCGCCGCTCGGTGCTGCTCATCTCGACCGACCCCGCCCACAACCTGAGTGATGCCTTCAGCCAGAAGTTCGGCAAGGAGGCGCGCCTGATCGAGGGTTTCGACAACCTCAGCGCTATGGAGATCGACCCCAACGGCAGCATCCAGGACCTCATGGCTGGTCAAGGCGAAGGCGGCGACTCGGCCGATATTGGTGGCATGGGTGGTATGATGCAGGATCTAGCATTCGCGGTAGGTTGCCCTTTGCTGCAAACGGCTCGGCGCGGACCGCTAACTCACTGCTTCGGATTTACAGATTCCTGGAATCGATGAAGCCATGTCTTTCGCTGAGGTCCTCAAACAAGTCAAGTCGCTTTCGTACGAGACGATCATTTTCGACACGGCCCCGACAGGGCACACGCTCCGTTTCCTTCAGTTTCCCTCAGTTCTCGAGAAGGCGCTCGCCAAGGTTTCCCAGCTGTCAAGCCAGTATGGGCCACTCCTCAACGGCTTTCTTGGGGCCAACGGCACACTCCCCAATGGCCAGAACCTGTCCGAGATGATGGAGAAGCTTGAGACCCTGCGCGAGACTATCTCCGAAGTAAACACACAGTTCAAGGACGAGCGCCTCACGACCTTCGTCTGCGTCTGTATCCCGGAGTTCCTATCACTCTATGAAACAGAACGCATGATCCAGGAGCTGGCCAGCTATGGAATCGATACCCACAGCATTGTCGTCAACCAGCTTCTTTTCCCCAAGCCCGGCAGCGACTGCGAGCAGTGCACTGCCCGCCGCCGTATGCAGAAGAAGTACCTGGAACAGATCGAGGAGCTCTACGACGAGTTCAATGTTGTCAAGATGCCCCTGCTCGTCGAGGAAGTGCGTGGTAAGGAGCGCCTAGAGAAATTCAGCGAGATGCTCATCACGCCTTTCGTTCCTCCATCGTAAAGGGTGGGTGTTAGTTCTGCGCGCCGCTGGTAGTCAGGAGCCATCAGCCCCTCGATTAGATGAACGTTGAATTGCGAGGCGTAGGTGGCATGCTCGCTATGTGGATTACGTAGCTGGTGTAGGCGGCTACAAACAGACAGATGGGAGACTATCATCGCATTAGATGTGTCCGAGAACATATGTCCTGACATTTGGTTTAGCAGAGTGGGAGCGAGAGAGTCACGGATGGACAAGTCAAAATAATAAATGGATCATCAAACGGCTCTTCGGCCTTACATTGGAAGCACTAGGTATTGCATTGCATACACACATATCACTCGAACCTGGATGTAGAGCCATTTGTTTGCATGACTTCATTTATTGCCCGTTCAGCATCTCGCTCGGGCGCTTGCTATAGATAGACGACTATACAAGCAATACAGGGGCAAAAGCAGGAGCGCTCGTAGCTCGCTATCGACGCAATCCACCGCCCATCGCGTCCTGTCTCGTCATCCATCCATCCCCTGTCCAGTATGTACACCACCCAGACCAATATTTTTTTTGGGTCGCATGCCCGATATGATTGCTCTTTTCACCTCTGAACCAGAGCATACATAATACCTTAAGAAAGAAAGACCCGCCCTTCATGCTGACCAAATCCCCAAACGCCTGGCAATGCAATATGCGAGAAAGAAAAAGTCCCCGTTCCCCCTAGGTTCCTCGTACCCATTGGTTGCATGTGTGCTCCGTGTCTCGTGAGATATTAGTTTCGCCGTCTTTTTATCCTCCAGAAAGCGAGAGGGGACACCACAGTGACGAAAACGCCAGCGCCGCTCCATCCCGGACCGAGTAGCTGAGTACATGTGAATGCTCCTCCAACTGGATGCGGGAATATGGTGTGTGTGTGTTGTCATCGTACTAGTACATCGCGCGGGGCGATCTCAGAGCTCCCGGTAATCGCTTGGGCGCGCCCGTCGCTGCCGGTTCTGATGGCGGTGAGGGTTAACAGGCTTCCGGAAGTAGGCGTCCTCATCGTCGGCTGGCTGGTGCGAGAAATTCTTGAAGCCAGGCCCATGCTGTTGCTGCTGTGGGTTGTATCCGCCATTGTTGACATTCATGCGAGGGCCGGTAGTGCCCATGTTCATGTTTTGACCAACACCAGCACCAGTGCCAGCGTTATTCATACCCATGCCCTGCCCTGCAGCTGGCCCTCCCCACATGCCAGCGTTGGCGTTGGCCTGCATACCACCTGCGAACCCGTTGTTCATGGCTGGGTAGCCAGGCATGCCATTCCCCATCATAGGGTTCATCATGCCCATGTTCATGTTGCCCATGTTCATGCCAGGCATAGCCATGCCACCAAAGTTGCCCATCATCGGCATACCGGGGTACATCATAGGCATGCCGGCCATAGGGTTCATTATCGGCATACCGTTCATGCCGCCAGCCATCATCTGAGCCATCATAGCTTGCTGTTGTTGCTGAACATCCTGGTGCTGTTGCTGCTGCATAGCTTTGGGGGCCTTCGGAATTTTGGGATTCTCCAACGACTCATCAGCGGGCCGTTTTTTGAGGGAACCCTGGCTCTGCTGTTCACCGTTTCCTGGCGTCGACGGGCCACTGTGCGGTGTCGCGGCGGTGGTACCTGTTGTCTGAGAGGGTTGCGAGGCATGAGAGGTGGTTGTGGTCCGGGCCGAGGGAGATGGCGACTTGGACTTTGCCTTGACAAGTTCGGCCTTGATACCGTTTGCATCTCCGCTAGTGGCTGCCGGTGACTTCACAGCCACAGGACTTTTCGGGCTCTTTGATCCTGCCTTAGCCTTACTGTCCGTCTCAGCGAGGAATGCCTTCATCCTCTCAACAGCTTCTGAGTCTGGCTTCAGATCATCGATGAGTACGCCGTCGCTCTTGCAACCGGGGCAGATGAAGTCGCTCTCAATGAGAGCATTTGTGATGCAATCATTGCAATACGTCTTCTCACAACACGGAGTCTTCATTGGGTCTATAAACATCTTTTTGTCGATGGGGCACTCCAAGCCACGTTCCTGGACTTCCTTGTCTCCCTCAAGAGTGGCCTTCTGGGCCGAAGCATTCGATTTGGCCTTGGCCTGGAACTGTTCCCATGATGCCTTGTCGGGCTCAGCAATCACCCATTCTCCATCGGGATTGACCATGATGCCAGACGGTGTTTTTGAGTCGTCGCCGTCTGCCTGGTTCAACACGGTGGCTTTGTCAACTGTCTTCAGGAACGATTTTGGAATGCCTGTCGTTCGCTTGACACGCGGGCGGTTGTCATATTCCGGGTTGTCGTTTGTCGGACAAAGTTGAATCCAATGACCCTTCTCGCCGCACCGATAGCAGATGTAGCCTTGTGGCGGGTCGTGGTCAGGAACGTTGGTAGGCTTCTTGGGGCCTCCTTTAGCAACATATTGTTGTCTATTGTCTTGTTAGCATGTTGTCACCGATAGAAAGAGTATGGAACCTACGTCGCCATTTCCTCCTCTCGGGCCGAAAAGTTCTCCGTCTGGGCCTGAAAGACGGCAGCCATCTTCTCTTCTTCTGTCATCGAGCTGTTCAGCTGCACCATTGACGCGGCTGGAGTCTTGGTGAGAGGCTTAGAAGTCTGCTCTCTTCGTGACGAGTTCTTGGCATGCACAGGCATCTTGCCGGAGACATATCGAGCAGCGCCACCCCTTCCCTGAATCTTAGGGGGCATACGACGGGCGATGACCGTAGTCGATCGTGGGATGATGACTGTATCGTCGTCATATTCTGTCTCGTTGTTAGTCTTGTTCTGGTCGTTACGGGGGTTTAGGGGAGACCTACGCTCTTTCATGCCCTCGTCGGTGCAGATGACAAGGTCGAAGTCGTTGCCATCACCGAGGCCGCTTCGGAGGATGATTTCACGCTTCAGCTCAAAGACAGAGATTCCGGTGCCATCGAATTCCACACGGGTTGGCTCTTTTTGCGACTTGAATTTGAAGAAGACTGAAGAAGACATGTTTGCTGATGTCGGGGCGCCCTAAGGCGGTTTGGCTGGGAGCAGAGTACGAGGGTGGTTCCACTAGTCCGGGGCAGATGCTGTAGATTAGAAACGCTTAATGCGATGCTGAGTTGACCGCGATGCCTGTTTCGCACAATGGGGGATGGATAGTGACGAGGTTTTGATTGCCCCCGGGCAGAGCAGATTTTCTTTCTCTCTTCTTGAACTTGCAGAAAAGTCGGACTGGAAGTCAATTCTGATTGTACTCAAAGGAGACAAAGAGCGCTTTATGAACGGTGTAAAGTGATCAAGCGAAAGGAAAAGTACAAAATCCCCAGCGAAATATGGGCTGCCACTTCAAGTGAATGAATGGCGTGAATTGCACTGATCCTCCTGAATAGCACCCTAGACCACAGCCAGCGATTCAGACAGAACTCATTCGGTTAGTAAGAGACCAGCGAAATTCCGAGTCTTGATGCGCAAAGCCGTAGTTGCGCGATGGGGATTCGCGCTGGCGACGATCTTGATGGTCGTCTGACGTCTGCTGGTCGCGCTGCTTTGTTCTCGTCTCGCGCGCTTTGCGGGAATGGTGTCAAAGACTCGGTCGACGACGTGACCGACTAGGAAAAGCAAGAGAAATCGCTGAGCAAAAGGGTAAGACGATGTTCGGCGACCAGTCAACAAGTGCCGTTTCTTGTGACTGACGACGATGTGATGTCAAGTAGAAAAGCGGAATGAGGAGAACCGTTGCAAGAAGCGAAGGATAGCGACGGAAGCAGGTGGCAGTAGGTGACTAATCCACTGCCAAAACTAGTTGCCTGGCTGCCCCACCAGACATGCTCCACCCACCGGATGTTCACGCCTTGAATGTAAGGCGCCAACCCTCGGCACTTTCCAACGGTCGGCTTGGCGGGGAAATTCATCAGCAACAATTGGGACTTGGAATGCTAACAGGCTTCCATTTTCCATAGCCCTGAACAATGTGAGAAGAAGCCAATGGTATGCGCAGTAAGTTTCCTCTAGAATTTATACTTATGATAAATGCGTTTTCAGAGCTTTACATTTGCTTCACCTTTTTTGACAGCAATGTAAGCACACCTTCAAAATGCTCTGCGTTACTTGATGCGGTGACCGGCGTTGGTCGCGTGATAGTGATGCTCCTTGTTTGTGCTTCCGGGGTTCCCGTGTCACGGACCAGTTAAAGCCAGGAAAGCTTTGGGCAATGGGTCGATCAAATCGTCAGAGTTCGCCGGCTGTCTAACCTGTTCTGCCGATATGACAACTCCTCCTTTCAATTGAAATCGATTCTGTTTCGCACCTACATTAGGGACGGTGTTATCATTTTGCTTCTACTCGGGTCGCCCTAGGCGCAAACGAGGGGAGCAAGCAGGACCTCGACCGAAATCCCGAATATCAAGCGTTTGCTCGCAGTGCTCCCGGAGCTCGACACCGATGTCAACCTCTTCGCCCCTCCGACCGTAACGCGTCCCCGCGCATATCGATCCACGCTACCCCGAACTCAATCGTCACAACACCTCATCGGCTTGGTCGTGGCCGACGCTGCTGAACCTCATATCTGAGAGTGTGGAACCCACCCACCAATTTTCCCATTGATCAGCGATTCAACGGCGACTCAACGGCAACCTGGTAAACACGCAAAATGGTCCTAACACACACCACCAACCACACCTACAGCCATCCATTCCCGACGGTGACACTCGCCTTCTTCCTTCGCTACTGCTCGCCGCAGCTCAACCCCTTCGCCAGTCATGTCTTAAGCACCGACACCATCTCGACACATGTCGACCCAGATACCGGCAGGCTGCACACGACCCGCATTCACCTCAAGAAGTCACGCATGCCCCCCGCCGTGATGAAGTTGCTCCCTGCTAGCATCACAGGTGGAGCGTCTGACAAGGCGTCATACATCCTCGAGACTAGCGTTGTCGATATGCGGGAGGGCTGGATGTCTACCGAGAGCCGCAACCTCAATTTCGTTGGCGTGCTCTCGGTTGTCGAGCGCCAGCTATATGCAGCACCTTCCGAGCCTGCCGGCGCTGGGAAGACTGATGTCGAGACCAAGGTAGTCTTCCGCTCCCGACTCGGCGAACGTATCCGCGACAAGCTCGGCCACCCGATCCAACACTCAACACAGGAGAACGGCTGGTTCGCCAGGCTAGGTGCGCGAGGTATCCAGCGGAGCATCGAGAGCCTCGCCTCAACCAAGACGCAGGATCAGCTGGGCAAGAGCAGGGAGGGTATGCGAATAATTCTTGAGAGGCTCCGACAAACCGGCATCATGGGAGTGCTGGAGCTTAGGAAGAGGGCGAGGGAGCGGGGTATGGAGGCGATATGAGGAGCAAACAACCACTACTTCTGAAATGGAAGGCTGTTGCGTGGTGCCGAAGTACAGCCATTGCCTCACACTCTGCCCAGCTGGCGGTTTCCATCACCCCACGCCTATTTCCATCGCCCGGACGACGAGGTTTGGCGCTTGCTTTTCAACTTTAGCCAACCCTGTCGAACGGAAACTCCGCGATATCCTTGCAGCTTACTGCTGTTGCCTCTCATTCGTACTGGGCGATGCTGTACATTACTGTTTCATTACAGAATGCTTCAAATAGCAAGGCGTTGGAATTACGGGCGAAAAGGCGCATGATGATGGTTTCATGATATTGAAAGCAACAACGATGGTTACGTGGACGGGAAGGGAGTGATGTTCGTTGCATCGTTCAAGGAGGCATTGGTCCTAATTCCGCTCATTGCTGTACACCTATACTAAAGGAAGAATCGCCTTGGTCAAGCGGTTGGCCTTGGCTAGGGTAAGCGTCAGGAAGGAAAAGACAGCTTCCAATATGGACGAATATATTATCCTCCTTCGTGCCACTGATGGATTACATTGTCTAAAATCCCACAGAACACATTACAGCATAACCATCTTCATGATACGTCGTGCCACCTTTTTCTTCGCGTAGTCGAATCTAGGTAGCATCCATATCACATTTTATATTCATTAAGACCACGATCGCCTATTGATCTCCCCCGTATTGCTCCATTCTTGAAGTGTAGTGCCATCCCCAAGGGGCTGCGGATTCTGTGGTGCTGCGACCGCATCCGTTGTGAACGGAACTGTGCAGTTCAAACAGTTCACCCTGCCCAGCAAGAACTCTAGCTGTCGATATGCCGCCGACGGAGCATACTGCGGGATCATGTGCCCCGACAGCGCTACACCAATATAAGTGAGCCCACGCTCTGTGATGACGGTACCAAAGACGCCTTCGGCGGCGAGTGACGAAAGCGAGTTGGCGATGGAGCTCGCGGGGACGTAGAACGGTTGTGTCGGCCGGTTCTGAAATCCTAACTTGCCACCCCAAGTCATGTTCTGAATGCCGAGGAGCGTGCCGTTGGCGAGAAGCACCATGTCCAGCGCGCCGTGGCCGATGATGACATTTTTGGTGGCATCAATCACATGCGGGAGCGCCGTGTGGATCGACGGGGCTGACCTATCCCTCCCGGTGAAGACCGGTAGCTCGGCACAAAGTGCCCAGTCGACATTGAGGGGCGCATGGATGGCGTTCTTAACGTCGGTACGGTTGAAGTAGACTTGGGTCCCCTCTGGCGTGAACGGGATGCTGCCTGGAAACCCAAGTACGTCCCAGAGCACCGGGCATGTGGTTGAAACTTGGTAGATGTTGAAGCACGGGTTTATGAGGGTCGCAGCTTCTATGACATCGTAGAAAATGCCCTCGCATTCGGGGTCTCCGCGGCCCGGAAGGGCCTTCGGCTGGGGTTGAGGGCCTTTGGGCGGGTACACCAAGTACTCCTCGACGTAGGCTGAATACCCACACTTCTTGTCACGGGCGTGGATGTCAGCGCGGAAGGTGTCGTTGAAGGGGAAAAGACCGGTCCAATAGTCAATAAACTGAGCAGTGGGGATGGGCTCTTGGACGTCATCTTCAGTGATGATGGGATCATAGATCATAAGGCCGGACATGTCAAAGTAGGTTGTGTCATTGGCGTTCAGCATGGCGCTTGCGATGTACGGGCAGTACAGGCCACTATGCTGGGTCAGAGGCAGCTGGTCGCTTCAAAGGGGTGAAGCGCACTCACGCGTAGGATTCCCCAGCGATATAGACCTTGTATCCGTGGAGGCCGAATGTATCAACGAAGTTTCTCCAGAACCCGTTGAACTGGGCAGCGACATCCTCTTCACTTCTTGCAGTGACTGCGCCTGTGGAGAAGCCAGTCCCAACTGGCTGCTCAACCCATATCATGTTCGTCAGGGTATTCCATCCCCATGGATTGCTGACCGGCTTGTAGGTGCCATATTGCCACAAAAACGGCCCGTTCTCTTGAAGCAGGCCCTCAAATGACGAACAGCCCGGCTGAATATAGCGTTAGAATATGCGTGATTCAAACATAGAGATATTGCTTACACCGCCGTTCAACCAGATCACGATCTCCTTGCTCGCCGCTGGGTTTTTCGAGGGGAAGAACCAGAAGAACAGGTTGCTCTCCTCGTCGGGTTTGCTGCTTATGGGGAGGGAACCAGCGTAGGACTCGCCAATATCGAAGTCGACCTCGGGAACAGCAGTGCCGTTGACTCCGAACTCTGAACAAAACTCAGTCAAAGGTCCGCCGATATGGATGTCCCCTGAGGGGACGTACTGGTAGTATTCGCACTGAGAAACATCGGCCCCGAATAGTCACCACGGGCCGTCACTTTGTCATGACTGGCAAGGTCTGGGCCCTTGATGCCCCCACGCCGCCTCGACGCGAGCTCTTCATACCGCCGGCGAACATTCTCAACGCCCAAACCGCCCGCGAATGTGGTGCCGGATATCAGCAACACCGACGAGATGACAGTTGTGAAGCGCATCCTGAACTGCCTGGCAATAATGTTGCTCTGACGAGAAGCAGTTCAAGATGACTGACCTGTCGGCGCTATTAGGAGCTTCGATCGAGTCAGGGGAGGCGCTTCCAGGCCGACTATTAAGGAAAGTGCGAGGAGGTTAGGTCCTTTTAGTGGCAGTGTATCGCAACAATTTGAGATAGTCCCTTTCGCGTCGCCTATCCAACCAGAAGCACGCAGTTCCTGAGCTCCCCGTCCGATGACACTGTACACGGGCGCGGAGCGCCCAATGGGCAGGTTTGCCACGAGATACAAATTCGTGCAGATGTTTGCGTACGATGTAATCCGCGTACCTACCGCTCTGGTAAGGGATTGCCATACCTGAGATTAAGCAACCCAGGCAACTTCCCGGCCTCGGAGACCCCATTCGGCAGGCCAGATACCAGCAATGGTGTCTCCCACGGGTGCCCGTTTTATGATAGGCCTATGAAGTAGTATCTACGATTCCTCCAGATTGCACCCCCCCCCTCCCCCAAGC
>Ga0247760_1000538_pt1 | contig 40460 bp, 34 predicted proteins | sample UWRJL171409R4_FD_179936 | JGI IMG/M metagenome (GOLD analysis project Ga0247760, IMG submission 179936) | Plant litter microbial communities from Arlington Agricultural Research Station in Wisconsin, United States - UWRJ-L171-409R-4 | ecosystem: Environmental > Terrestrial > Plant litter >... | reverse complement strand
CGGGCGCTCCGCCCGCACCTCCGAGTTCGAAGCCGCGGCCGAGTTCGAACGCGCGGTCAGCTTGCGCGGCGGCGAGCTGTGGCGCCGGCAGCGCATGGCTCTGCCGTTCACGCACGCGCTCTCGCCGGCCATGGTCATGGATCTGCTGACCAGCGTGCTGCTTTGGATGGAAAACGTGCATGACGTCGGCTACGCCATCAACGACTTGAAGAACGGCAACTTGATGATGAGCCGGCGCGGTCAACTCAAGGGCATCGATCTCGATTCGTACGCCCCCGCGCACTCGCCCAAGGACAAAGTGACGGACTTCATGTTCCTGGCCGTATCGGTGATTTTACTCTTGTTCAGCGCGCCGGTGGCCAACCGCGGCCGAAATGTGCCGTGGGAAGCGCTGATCGAGAGCGAAGCGCGGCTGCGCGCTGGGCTGACCGAGGCTTGGCCGTTCGGCAACGTCGAGCTGCAGAGCGACGGCCGCGTCAGCCGCGAAGAGCTGACCAACGTGCTGGTCGACCTCGTGCACCGCAGCCGGCACTTGATCTACACCAAGCGCCCCGAGCTCTTCTCGCAGGACATCGCGCGCATGGTCAGCGTCAAGCACCGGCTGCTCAACGAAGAACTGGTGATTGACTAAGGGCCCGCGAATGGCTAAGTCGATCGATGATCGCGGTCGAGGCGCGCGGCTGGCGAGGCGCGACGAAGGCGCATACTGCGGGTATGTAACTGAGGAGCAACGAAGCCGGCCGCGATGCATCGGCCGCGAGGGCGATCGTCTTAGCCATTTGCGGGCCCTAAGGGCGGGAACTCCGTCGCGGAGCGAGGTGCGATGCGGGGGCGCGATCGCCCCCCTCTCGGGCACGTTTACAGAAACCAGCCTATCTTGAAACTGAAGGTCGGCAGAGGCGTGCGACCGAGCGTATCCAAGGTGTGGCGCACCTTCTCGTCGTTCGGGTTGATGTAGTCCCTCTGGATCGTGGCGGCGAGTTCGGGCGGAATGCCCACGCTGACCGTGTTGAACTCGACCTCACTGGGCGCGATCGGAATTTGCGCACCCAGATCGAAGCCGATTGCGAAGCCCGCTTCGAAGATCTTGAGGAAGCCGATCTGCGGGGTGAGCACCAGCGTGCGCACGGACGCGTCACTGGTCACGTCGACTGTATAGCCGGAGACCCTGAAGCGATTGTAGAGCGTGCCATCGATTTGCGCGTAGCCGACGCCTGCGCCCAAGAAGAACGAGCCGCCAAACGGGTAGATGTGCCCGTAAACGTCGTACTCGCGGTACTTTTGCGCGGCTTCGCCGTAGTACTTGACCTTCACGGTTGGGATCAGCCCGACGTTGACGCCAGCGCCGAAGAAACGAGTCAGCTTGAGCTGAGCGCCGAAGTTCAGGACCTCGGGCAAACCAGTTCCAACCAAAACACCGAGCCGAAACGGTCCCAAGAGCCCGCGCGAGTCATCATCGTCCTTCGACTCAGCGGCGGGGGCGGCATGGAAGACGGGCTTGCGCGCTGCCGACGGCGCGGCTGCAGCGGGCGCCGACGCGGGCAGCGGCTGGGGTTTGGCGATTTCGCGAGTGGGCGGCGGCAAGGGCGCGAACGCCGCGCTGCCTGCAGGTGGCTCTGATTTCGGCGCGGCGCCTTCGGGCGGCGGCGTGGGCGTCGGAGCAGGCGTGGGTTCGGTGATCTGCGGCGCTTGATTGGGTGGCCCGGGTTCGCTCGGCGCAGGCGGCGGCGGATCGGCCGCGGGCGGAGCCACCGCTGGCGCATCTGAAGTGATGGGCACTTCGGGAGTTTCGGCCGGGCTCTGTGCCAACGCCGGAGCGGCGCTCAGCGCCAGCGTCACGACGGCGACGAGTACTACGAGCGGGAATGTGCTGAGTCTGCGGGAGGAACCGAGAAAGACGTGACCGCGCATGGAGTAGCGGCAGTGTAGTACGCCCGGCCGCGCTCCCGGAACTTTCCCCCCTCGGGGCTCACGAAGCGTCAGCTAAATTCGCCGCGAATGTAGGCTTTGGTGCGCTCTTCGCGGGGATCTTCGAACAATTCCGCCGAAGGCCGATATTCGATCAGGTAGCCGGTGCGGCCGCCCGCGCTGGTGTCCACGAACATGAACGCGGTGCGATCGGCGATGCGCTGAGCCTGCTGCAGATTGTGAGTCACGATCGCGATCGTGTATTTTTCCTTGAGCTCGATCATCAGATCTTCCACGCGCCGCGTGGCGATTGGATCGAGCGCCGAACACGGCTCGTCCATCAGCAGTAGCTCGGGTTCGACCGCGATCGCGCGGGCGATGCACAGACGCTGCTGCTGGCCACCCGAGAGCGAGAGCCCGCTCGTGTGCAGCTTGTCCTTCACTTCATCCCAGAGCGCCGCGCCGCGCAGCGCTTTTTCGACGCGCTCCGCATGGTCGCCCTTGAAGTTGTTGAGCTTCAAGCCGAAGGCCACGTTCTTGTAGATGCTCATCGCGAACGGGTTCGGTTGTTGGAAGACCATGCCAATCGAGCGTCGCACGGCGACCGGATCGATGTGCGAGGCATAGATGTCTTGCCCGCGGTAGTGCACCGAGCCCGTGAAGCGGAAGCCGCTCACGAAGTCATTCATGCGGTTCAAGCTGCGCAGCACCGTGCTCTTGCCGCAACCCGAGGGGCCGATGAAGGACGTGATCTCATTGGGCACGATCGGAATGTCCGTGTCGCGCACAGCCAGGAAATTGCCGTAATGCAGGGTTTTGATGCGGCAATCCATGACGATGCCGGGGTCCGCGCCAGCGCTGCCGACGGGCAGCGTGGCGCTCGGGCGCTCGGACTCACGCTTGGAACTGGTCATGGCGGGCGACAGTTGTTGAGTATTCATGGGCACATCCTCGGCTCGAGTGTTGCGCGTAACTTCAGTGTTCCTCGGGCCGCCGAGTGGCGACCTGGGCGATGACATTGAGCACCAGCACGATCGTGACCAACACCAAAGACGCTGCCCAGGCCAACGCGACTTGGTGCTCGAACGGGCTGCCGGCGAAGTTGTAAATCAGGACCGAGAGCGAAGCGATCGGCGAAAGCAGCTTGCCCTCGAACCAGTAGTCGCTAAAAAGCGCGGTGAACAACAGCGGCGCGGTCTCACCCATCGCGCGCGCGAGCGCCAACATCACGCCGGTCAGGATGCCGGGGATGGCGGTCGGAATCACGATCCTGAGCACGACCTGCGCGCGCGTGGCGCCCATGCCGAAGGCCGCCATCTTCATCTTGCTGGGCACCGCGCGCAGCGCTGATTCGCTGGTCAACATCACCGTCGGCACCATCAAGATGGCCATCGCCGCGCCGCCCGCGAACGCGCTGAACGAGCCGGTCGTGACGACGACCATCGCGTACGCGAATACACCCGCCAAAATCGAGGGCAGGCCGGTGAGCACCTTGCCGCAGAAGCGCACCACGACGGCAAGCCTCGAGTCATCGCCGTATTCGGCGAGATAGACCGCGCCCATGAAGCCGAGCGGCAGCGCCATCAGCGTGGCCACGGCCACGACCACCAAGGTGCCGACGACCGCGTTGCCGATGCCGCCGCCTTCCATGCCCGCGCCCGGGGTGAGCTCGCTGAACAAATTCGGGCTGAGCAAGGCGGCGCCCTTCACGAGCAACATGTACATGACCGAGAACAGCGGAAACATCGCCAATAGGCTGAGCCCGACCGCGAGCACGGTGAGCCCCGTGTTCACCAGCGTGCGCGGTTCGCCGAGCGACTTGTGGAAGCTCTTCTTCGCGGGGACTTCGCGCGAGCTCGAGGCCGCGTGTGACATCAGCCGAGCCCTTTCAATTCGCGTGTGGTGCGCAGCATGAGGAACGAGCCGAGCGCGTTTACGGTCAGGGTGATCAACATCAGCACGACCGCGGCGTACATCAACGCGCCGACCTCCACCTTGCCCGCCTCGGGGAAGTGATTGGCGAGCAGCGCGGCCAGCGTGTTGCCGGGTGAAAACAAGGACAGACCGAAGACGTTGGCGTTGCCCACGAGCATCGCCAGCGCCATCGTCTCACCGAGCGCGCGGCCGAAGCCCAGCACCAGCGCGCCGAAGATACCGCCGACGGCGGTCGGCAAAGTGACTTTGAAGATGACCTCCCAGCGGGTGGCGCCGAGGCCGTACGCGGCGGCCGCCAAGCGCTTGGGCACCGCGGCCATGGCCTCACGAGAGACGGCCGTCACCGTGGGCAAAATCATGATCGAGAGCACCAGCGAAGCGGGCAAAATCCCGGGCCCGCTCAAGCGCGTCGAAAAGAACGGGATCGATTCGAAGTGTTCGTGCAACCAGCCCGCAGGGCCGCGCACCGCGGGCACCAGCACGAAGATCCCCCACAGACCGTAGACCACGCTCGGGATCGCCGCCAAGAGCTCGATCACGTTCTTCATCACCAGCTCCACGCGGCGAGGCACGAAGCCCTGACTCAGCACGAGAGCCACCGTGATGCCCAGAAATCCACCGAGCCCGAGCGCTAGGACCGAGGTGTAGAGCGTGCCGAGGATCTCGGCCAAAATACCAAACTGGGCGCGGTTCGGATCCCAAGTCGAAGTGGTGAGAAAGCCCAAGCCGTAGTCCGCCATCGCCGTCTTGGCGTGGCGCATCACTTCGACCACGACGCCGGCCAAGAGCAGCACCACGCCCGCGCCGAAGGCGTGCGCGACGTACTTGAACGCGACGTCGAAGTTTTTTTGCCAAGCGCTCGGAGGGCGAGACACGGGCGATAGAAAGGCTTCCGTTAGGTCGGGACCCGCGGGCGCTTGCTTCATGCCAGTGTCTGCCATGTTCTTCTCCGAGCGCGTGGACCTCCGCTCACTCGATCGTGTCGACGGCTTTCAAGACGTTGCTCGCGACCGCTTCCGGCAACGGCACGTAGAACAAGCTCTCGGAGAGCTTCTGACCGTCGGTCAGGCTCCACTTGAGTACGCTCTTCAGCGCGGCACTCTTGGCTTTGTCGTCGTACTTCTTGTGCGCGAGGATCCAGGTGTAAGTGACGATCGGGTAAGCCTCGTCGCCCGCGGGATCGGTGACCCAAGCGCGCATGTCGGCGGGCAACTCCACCGCGGCCAGCGCGGCCGCCGAACCCTTGAGCGACGGCGCGACGAATTTGCCGGCCTTGTTTTCGAGCAAGGCGCTCGGCTGCTTGGTGCTCGCGGCGAACGCATACTCGATGTAGCCAATCGCGCCCGGGGTCTGCTTGATTTGCGCCGACACGCCGTCGTTCTTGGCGCCACCGACGCCGACCGGCCATTCCACGGATTTGCCGACGCCGGGGCCCGACTTCCACTTGTCGCTGATCGCGGCCAAGTGCTGCGTGAAGACGAAGGTCGTGCCGCTTCCGTCGGAGCGGTGCACCACCGAGATATCGGCCTTCGGCAACTTGGCGCCGGGGTTCGAGGCGGCGATCTTGGGATCGTTCCACTTCTTGATCGTGCCCAAGAAGATGCCCGCATAAGCTTCGCGCGAGAGCTTGAGGTCGGCCACGCCCTCGAGGTTGTAGGCGAGCACGATGTTGCCTGCCGTCATCGGCAGCAAGATCACGTTGTCTTTGGCTTCTTTGATTTCTTCGTCCGTCATCGCGGCGTCGCTGGCGCCGAAGTCGGTCTGGCCGGCGATGAACGCCTTGATGCCAGCGCCGCTGCCGGTGGACTGATAATTGACGCGCACGTCTTTGTTCTTGTCGCCAAATTCACGGAACCAACGCGAATAGAGCGGAGCCGGGAAGCTCGCGCCGGACCCCTGCAGGGTGACCGGGCCGGCGGCGGCCACGGGAGCGGCAGACGCGCTTGCAGCAGCTTCCGCGGGAGCTGCTTCCTTCTTGCCACAGCCCAGGGACAGACCAACCAAGCCGATGAACGCGACGGTCGTCGTCGCAAAGCGGGAAACCGAGATCATGTGTCGACCTTCCTCGTCACTTGAAACTGAATTGCTGAGGGGGTGGTACGCGATCTCGGGCAACGAGTCATGGCGTGAAGAGCTCCGCCATCAAATCGTTACATTGGGTTCAGTACTGGTCGTTGCCCAATTCCGCCTAGGCGGATGGCCGCTAAGCGACGGCGCGCTTGGCTTCGGAGGGCTCGCTCTTGAGCAGCACGCCGAACTTCGTGCCTACGCCGGGCGTGCTCTCGACGCGCACGCTGCCGCCCATGGCTTCCACCATGTGCTTCACGATCGATAGCCCGAGCCCAGTGCCGCCGATGTCCCGCGAACGCCCCGCGTCCACGCGATAGAAGCGCTCGAACAAGCGAGGCAGGTGGCGCGCTTCGATGCCGGGCCCGTTGTCCTCCACGAGCAGCTCGACGTTCTGCTCGTGCGCGATCGCGCGCAGGCGGATGGTGGCGTTGGGGCAGTATTTGACGGCGTTATCGACCAAATTCGTGAGCACGTGCTCGAGCGCGCGGCGATCGGCCAAGACTCGTGGCAGCTCGTCTTGAGCCTCATTTTCGAGCACCGTGCCGCGCTTGGCGGCGCGCTCGCTGAACAAGCTCAACACTTGGTCGTACACGCGATCGAGGTCGAGCGCCTCGATGGTCAGCTTCAGGCCTCGCGATTCGATGCGCGACAAATCCAGCAAGTCTTCGACCAAATCATGTAGTCGCTCGGCGTTGCGTTCGATGATGCCGATGAAGGCGCGTGCAGCCACGGGATCATCGGCGGCCGCGTTCTGCAAAGTTTCCGCCGCCGAGCGCACCGCGGTCACCGGCGTGCGCAGCTCGTGCGAGACGTTGGCCACGAACTCACGGCGCAGTGACTCCAAGCGTCGAACCTCGGTCACGTCCACGAACACCGCCAACAGCCCTCCTTGGTCGCCTGGCAGCTGAGCCGCGCGCACCAAGAGCCGCCGTGGTTGGAGCGTTCCAAAATCGATTTCGCGAGTCACCGGTTCGAGCGAGCGACGCCCCTGATCGAGCAGCTCCTTGAGCTCCGCGTGGCGCACTACCTCGAGCACGGTCTTGCCCACGGAGTCCGGCCCGACGAGCAGCATTTCGCGCAGCGAGGGGTTGAGCACGTAAATGTGCCCGGCGCGGTCCAAGAGCAGCACGCCCTCTTGCATGCTGGCCAAGATCCCGCCCAGGCGATCGCGTTCTTCGCGCAGCTCGCCCAGCGTGCGCGAGAGGTTCTTGGCCAGCTGATCCAGCGCGCGGCCGAGTTCGCCGAATTCATCGTCGCCGGTTTGGCGCGCGCGGGTGGTCAGATCACCGCCTGCCATACGCCGGGCCACTTCGGTCAGGGAGCGGGCCGTGCGCGAGGCCAGCTCGGCAGCGAGCGTGGAGACGACGATCGCGGCCGCCAGAGCGAGCGCCGTGGCCACGCTCAAGGTCTTGGCCAGTGCCGCGCGCGCGTCGTCGATTTCGGTCAAGGGCAACGCCACGCGCGCGACGCCTGCGATCTCATCGGCGCGCGAGAACGGCACCGCGACGATTAGCATGTGGCCATCGACGATCGTCGCGTAGCCGGGCGAAGCCCCTGCGAGCGACAGCGCGCCGCGCACCTCGGGCCGATCACCGAGCTGCACCGGATCGTCATGCGGGTGCGAATCACCGAGGATGTCGCCATTTTTGCGGAGCAGGGTCACTTCCGCATTGGCACGCTGACCGAGGTCCCGTGCCAGTTCGTGCCAGCGCGGCTTGTCTTCCCAAAGCAAGTACGAAGACTCTGCGCCGAGCGCGACCAACTTCGCGCGCACGATCAGCTCCGCCCGCACGCGCTCGGTCAGCTCGCGCTCCAAGCGATCGCTCGAGTAAGCGTAAGCCACGACCACCGACACGATGATCACGCCGAGCGAGATTAGAAATAGTTTGGCGCGGATCCCGAATTTCAAGTCGTCGCCTCGTCGGGGGTACCGACGAAGCGATAACCCACGCCGCGCACCGTTTCCACGTAGTCACGCGCGGCTTCCAGCTTTTCGCGCAGGCGCTTGACGTGCGTGTCGACCGTGCGCGTAGTGATGTCCGCTTGGATCCCCCACACGTCGTCCAGCAGGGTGCTGCGCGTTTGGACGCGGTTCTTACGATCGTAGAGCGTCACCAAGAGTTTGAACTCGAGGGCGGTGAGCTCAATCTCCAAGCTCTCCACCCAAACCCGATGAGCCTCGCGATCGATCTTGAGTTTGCCAAACTCGACCGTGGCCTCCAAATCCTTCGGCTCCACCTTGCCGCGGCGCACGATGGCCTGAATGCGCAGCAATAGCTCACGCACGCTGAACGGCTTGGTCACATAATCATCTGCGCCCAGCTCGAAGCCGACCACACGGTCGATCTCCTCGCCACGCGCCGTGAGCATGATCACGTTGATGCCCTTGGTGGCCGTCGCGTCTTTGAGCTGCTTGCAGACCTCGGTGCCGGCGATATCCGGAAGCATCAAGTCGAGCAGCACCACTTCGGGCTTTTGCTCGCGCGCGATGCGCAGGCCTTCCCGGCCCAGCTTGGTCACGAACACTTCGTGGCCCGCCTGGCGCAGGTTGTACTCCAGCACCTGCTGGAGATCGGGTTCGTCCTCGACGATCAGGATGCGTGTCATTCGAGAAACCGGGTACCGGGAAATTGTGACGATTGCGTGGCGGCCGGGTAGCACTCCTGGATAAAAGACCAGGTCCCCGCATTCTAGCTCCAAACTGGCCGACCGGGCAGTCGACAACTAGGCCCGGGCGATGGCCGGTTCGCGATCCGCCTGGCTTCGGTCGGGGTAAAGGCGCGAACCTTCGCCGATGAGCATGGCGTGGCCGCGCCAAATAACCCGCTTTTGGACGGCGCCCGCCAGCCATACCCCCCACATGCCAATGTCCTTGAGCAGGATGAGGGGCAGCTCGGAGGGCCGAGGGAAGGCGCCGTTGAGCAGCCGAACCAGCAGCGCGTCCGACAGGTACTTGCCAACTAGGGCGAGCAAGCTCAGCCGCGAAAGCCACGCACTACTGACGAAGTGGGCCTGCGCGCCTGACGCGAGCAACGCCAGCACGAGCAGCAGCAGCGGCCCCGGATAGAGCAGAGGCTCCACCCAGTATAGGCGCGCGGCCAGGCGCCTTCGCATTTGTGCCCAACGCAGATGCCGCGCCGCGAACTGACCCACGCTGCGCCTCACGTTGATCGTGCGCAGGACATGGGCGGAGAGCGCAACACGAAATCCCGCCGCCTCGAAGGCTTGACCGAGCACGTAGTCCTCCGCGAGCACGTCGCGCACCAAGGCGAAGCCGCCGACCTTCTCCAAGTGCGAACGCCGGAACAGCATCGATTTGCCGATCACGCACGGATGCGCCACGAGGACTTCCGCGCCGCATACGGCGCGCGCCACGTAGGTCGCCAAATGTATATTCTCGAGGCGTGCTCCCAGGCTCTTACCCCCCGTGCCCGAGAGCACGCTCGAGACCAAACCGACGCGTGGGTCGGCAAGTTCCGCCACCAGCGCCCGTAGATAGTCGGGGTCGGGGCGTACGTTCGAATCGGAGATCAGTAGTAGTTCGTGCTCCGCCCGCTCGCTCAGGGCGTGCAGGTTGCTGACCTTGGGGTTCATGCCCAATGTTGGCATTCCCGCTATGATGCGAATTTTCAGGTCCGGGAAATCGCGCCGGAGCGCGCGCGCGACGGACAGGGCAGGATCATCTGGATCCTCGGCGCCCAGCACCAACTCGAACTCGGGGTAGTCCTGCCGGGCGAGTGAGACCAAATTCTCGTACAAACCCTCATCGACGCCGCACAGCGGCTTCAGCACCGAGATCGGCGGGGTGGGGCCGCTCCGAGACTTGGCCCCGCGCGCCTTCACGCGCTGCACCGCCACATGCGTCGCAACGGTCATGAACAACGAGAAGCTTGTAAGTAGCAAGACGACGAGCAGTCCCCAATCGGGGATCGCCATGCGTGTTACGTCCATTTTGCTCTGCCTCCGCTTGTTGAGAGTCTGCAGTGCTCGAATGGCAAACCGGCAAAGCCCAGGCAACAACCCGGCGAACCCATGCGACGACTTCGTGGCGAGTGCCAAACGCACCGGCCGGAGGAGGTAGCGAGCTTTTCTGAGCCGGGCCAGTTGCACCCGCCGGCGGAGGTAGCGAGTTTTCCTTAGCAGGGTGAGCTGCACCCGCAGGCGGAGGACTTAGTTGCACCCCGGCGGAGGTAGCGAGTTTTCCTTAGCAGGGTGAGCTGCACCCGTCGGCGGAGGACTTAGTTGCACCCGCCGGCGGAGGTAGCGAGTTTTCCTTAGCAGGGTGAGCTGCACCCGCAGGCGGAGGACTTAGTTGCACCCCGGCGGAGGACCTAGTTGCACCCCGACGGAGGACTAGTTGCACCCCGGCGGAGGACTTAGTTGCAGTCCGGCGGAGGAAGGCGGAGGGCGGAGGCGGACATTGAATGTCCTTGCGTTCGTTGCGCGGCGCGAATCGAGTGGTAAGCCAAACGAATGAGGGAAGAGGGGCAAATTCGAGCATTGGGGGATGATGAGTTGTTGGCTGCGCTAACCAGCCTGGTGCGGCGCGACAACGAGCTACTCGCGGAATTGCTGGCGCATTTGGCGGAGCTCGATCAGCGGCGCCTATACTTGGATCTCGGCTTTCCATCGCTGCACGCTTACTGTACGTCCGCGCTCGGGATGTGTGAGTCGACAGCGGGGCGGCGCATCACCGCGGCGCGGGTATGTCGCAAGTTTCCGGACGTGTTGGCGCGAGTTGCCAAGGGAGCTCTGCATCTTTCGGCCGTGTGCTCGATGAGCCCGCATTTGGATTGGAACAATGCGCCGGAGTTGATCGAGATCTGCAGCAACCAGAGTCGACGGAAGGTCGACGAGATACTGGCCGCACGCTTTCCGCGCGCGGATGTGCGCGAGAAGGTCCGACTCGACCCGCTATCGGTTGGTAAGTACGGCCTGCACTTCACGATCGACGCAGAAGCGCTTGAGGAGCTGGAGCGGGTTCGGGCGTTGGCGCGTCATCGACTGCCTGGCGGAGAGTTGTCGGAATTGTTCAAGTTGGCAATGCGGACTTTACGCATGGATCTCGAAAAGCAGCGCTTTGCGATTGGAAAGAAGAAGCGAGTGCGCAGCGCGACTGCGGCAGCAGCAACACCACCAGAGGTTGATGCCGTGGAGACGATTGTCGCCCAACACCCGCCGGCGGAGGGGCCGCAAAGACCGGCGGAGGGGCCGCAAAGACCGGCGGAGAAGGCGCAAAAACCAACGGCGGAGGGGCAAGAGTCAATCGCGCGACGCCCTTCGGCGGAGGTAGCGAGAGAGGTCTATGCGCGGGACGAGGGGCAGTGCACCTTTGTCGCACAAGACGGTCGACGCTGCGGCGCGCGTGAATTCGTCGAATTCGATCACATCCAGCCGCGCGCCTTAGACGGCGAACCGACGGCCGCGAACTTGCGACTACGCTGTCGAGCACACAATCAACTGTACGCCCGGCAGTGCTATGGCGATCACCACATGGCGACAGCCGTCGCACGCGCGCGACGGAGAACAGCTGCGTGATCGACTCAACCGACGTCGAGCGCTTCCAGCATCGGAATTTCGGCGAAGCGGTAGCCAACCCCACGAACCGTCTCGACATAGTCGCGGGCGGCGCCCATTTTTTCGCGCAGGCGCTTGACGTGGGCATCGACGGTGCGAGTCGAGATTTTCGTGTCGATACCCCACACTTCGTCGAGCAACGCACCGCGAGACTGGACGCGATTGCGGCGCTCGTAGAGTGTGACGAGCAGCTTGAATTCCAGTGCGGTGAGTTCGACCTCTTCGTCTTCCACCCAGACCCGATGAGCGGCGCGATCGATGCGTAAGTTGCCGAACTCGATATTGGGACCGTCACTCGCGGGCAGCTCACGGCGGCGCAGCACCGCACGAATTCGGAGCACGAGTTCCCGCACGCTGAACGGCTTGGTGATGTAATCGTCTGCCCCGATCTCGAAGCCGACCACACGATCAATCTCCTCACCCCGCGCGGTGAGCATGACCACTGGCAACGTCCGCGTCGCCGGATTGTCTTTTATGGCCCGGCAGACTTCCGTCCCCGGCATATCGGGGAGCATCAGGTCGAGCAGCACCAGATCCGGCTCTCGCTCACGCACGAGGCGTAGGCCGTCCATCCCTCGAGCAGCTTCGACCACTTCGTGCCCGGCGCTCTTCAGGTTGTAGTCGAGTACCTGCCTAATGTCGGACTCGTCCTCGATCACCAGAATTCGTGCCATCGGTCGACTGCGATTAGTCGAACGATGTGACCGTGAAGTGACGACTTCGTAGCAGCTCGGTTGGGCTTGCCACACGCTCGTCAGTTCGCGTCGTCAAATAGACCGGGCGCCTTCGTGGGCGCGTTTGCAACAGGATTCGCATCGGCTACCACCGGACGCTCCACCGACGCAGCCTCGGGCTCGGCTCGACGGCGCGCTTCCAGCGCGACGGTACGCACGGGTCGCGGGCGTGCCACGGGCGCCACGGTTTGGAACGTCCCGGGCACCGGCTGCACTACCGGCATTGCCGCCGCCGCCACTGGTGCGCCCACCGTCACTGGTGCGCCCACCGTCACTGGTGCGCCCACCGTCACTGGTGCGCCCACCGTCACTGGTGCGCCCACCGCCACTGGTGCGCCCACCGTCACTGGTGCGCCCGCCGCCACTGGTGCGCCCGCTACCGGCGCAGCGAGCGCCGCCGTCGCTTGTGGCATCACCGACCCAGACGCGGGTATTGCCGGCGACAAGTCAGCAACTACGGCGCGCGGCGTGATCGCCGCGGCCAGCGTAGCCTCCATCGTGTGCACGGCGAAGAACACACCGAGGGCACCTGCCGCCGCCAGACCGGCCGCCGTGAGCGCCAATTCCGTCCAACGTCGAGACTGGCTCGACACCCCGATGTCGTGCCCTTGGGACGGCCGGGCCACATGGACGATCGCCTTCGAGCGCCGCGCACCGGGCAGCGGCGGTGGTAACGAGCGCGCCGCGCGCCGACCGAGCACCTTACCGATGCGGGCGATGGAATCTTGCCCTTCTTCGGACGCAAACGGCCGGAGCGCCTCCGCAAACTCGGCAAGGTTCGAATAGCGCACCTCACGATCCTTCGCGACCGAGCGCAATACGGCGGCCTCCAACTCCAGGGGGACATCGGGCCGCAGATGCGTCAGGGGCAGCGGAGGATCGGCCGCGATCATCGCCAAGAGTGCGGGCGTGGTGGGCGCCTCGTGAAGCACGCAGCCCGTCAACATCTCGTGCAAAATGGCACCCAATGCCCAGATATCGGCGCGCGCATCGACCGTGGCAGGCTCGCGGATTTGCTCAGGCGCTAGGTACGACAGCGCTTTCGTCGCCCCGTAAGTGCTGCCCAGGTTGATCGCGATATCGCTCAACGGATCTTCTGACACGCCAAAGTCGAGCACGGCAACTCGGCGTACACCTTCGCGGCGCGTGAGGAACAGATTCGTCGGCTTCAAGTTGCGGTGGACGACATTGTGCGCGTGGGCCTCCGCCAAGCCTTCGCAGGCCTGCAGCACGAAGTCGACCGCCTCCGACACCGGCAGCGAATCACGCACTCGCAGCACGCGCTGTAGATCGGAACCCGTGAGCAGCTCCGCGACGATGTAAGGCGCCCCCGATTCCAAGCAGCCTACGTCGAAGATGCGAGCGGTGTGCTCGTTCTGAAATTGCACCGCTAGGCGCGCGCCACGCAGAAAGCGCGCGGCAGCCTCGGGATACGCCTTCAGATCGGCCGATAGCAGCCGAACCGCGACGCGCTGCCCGAGCTGCGTATGCAGCGCTTCGAGCGTCAAACCGGGCGCGCCACGGCGGTGAACGCGCTCGACGCGATACTTTCCGACGAGTAGATCACCGACGCGCACCTGCTCCGGCCGAAGTTCGCGCGCCCGCATCCGCATCAACTCGCTGCGCGGATCGAGCGAGACGCGGGTCGGTGCCGAATCGTCGACAAAGTCGTCGTCGAATACCATCTCGCCATGACTCGTCAGTTCATCGTCACTCGACTGGGACATCGTATCCCTGCGTGTACCAGCGGAATGTGTCGATTTCGCGAACGAACCGAGGCGTTATTCCACCTGCAGCTGGAAGCTCTGCCAGTCGCTGCCACCCCGCGAATCGCGAAGCACGACCCACATGAACACTAGACCAGGAGAGCTCGGCGCCTGCCAGGCGTTCTCGCTGGAGGTGAGCGCAAAGTCCTCCTCGAGTCGCCCGGTGTGATCGTCTTCGAATGAGCCTTGGGTCGCAAACCAAGCTAGGCGCATCGCCTCGTGACGCGGCGCCAACTGACCCGTGGTTGGATCGACGTAGCCGTAGCTCTCCGCGCCCGTGCAACCGACCGACGCCGTGAGGCAATCTTCCGCGCAATCGGCGGCCGTCTCACCGGAGGTGCACATGCCGTCGCCGCACGCGGGCTCGGTTGGGCACGTCGGCCACGAGGTACTGAAGATGACGCGCGTCCCAATTGGCACGCTGAGCGGACCTTCGGACGCCCCATCGCTGAGCGCGGCGTTTCCCAGATTTACCGCTGTCACCGCGGAAATCTTCGGATTTTCGTTGGTCTTGGTCGCCCTGCGATAGGCGTCGATGTCACCTGCGCCGTTGGCCAGACCACAGGTGATTCGCGTCTCGGCCAGGGCGTCGATCGCCTCGTCGCCTTGGTGTACGGACAAGATGACGGGCTGGTAGAAACCACCGCTGGAGTCTGGATCCGTGGGGCGACCAGGGGGCTGGCCAGGCGCTGTCTTCGGAATGTCCGGCCCGAATTGGGCGCACGCGTTGCTGGGGAGCCTGCCTTGAACATCGGCCCCAGAAGCAAACGGCACCACGAAGTCGCCTTCACCGAAGCACTCCGACGCGACGTCGTTCAGCTCGTTGAGCGGTTTTGCCTTGGTGCAATACGACCAGTCGACCTCTGGATCTCCTACCGTGCCTTGCTCATCCACGACGAGGATTCGATAGGAAACCGACGCTCCAGGCGGCGCTTCCGCGGGCGTGGCTCGCACGCCGAGTACGCGCGGGGCATCCACGGTCGAGGCGCGATTGTCGAATTCTGGACTGCAGGCCGCTAGCAGCGGGAGCAAGCAACCGAGTTTGATCGCGTGTTTCATGCCATCACCACTCCAAACGCGCACCGGCGACCGGCAAGATGGGCAGACCGGTGATGTAGTTCCTCTTGGCGTAGCGGTAGTCGTACACGATCTCTTCTGGGTTGGTATGATTCGTGACGTTCTGTACGTCGACGTAAATTTCGGCTTTACCCCAGTTCATCGTGAAGCGTTTCGAGACGCGCGCGTCGAGCTGCACGAAGGCGGGAATGCGAATCGAATTTTGCTGGCCGAACTGCGGCTCGTACAAGTCGCGGCGGGTGCTGATGAACGAGCCAATCACCGGCGTACGGGGGAAGCCGGTCGCGTAGCGGAAGCGCGCGCCGATCTCGAAGCCTGCGCCGAGATCGTACGAACCGACGACGGTCGCGACGTGCGTCTGATCGTAGTCGAACAGGCGCCAGGGCCCTTCGTGACAAATGTTTTGGGGCGCGTCCGCTGCCGTCATGCCCGGGATGTTCTCGATCGTTGCGCATTTGTCTCTGCGTTCGCTGCGCATCAACGTGTAGCTGACCCAACCGAAGAAACGACTGGTGAGCTCGTGGCGCAGCAACACCTGCACGCCGAACGAGCGTCCCTCTCCCTGTTGCACCAACGCGTTCGCCAACGCCGGAGTATCGGAAGCAGAGCGCGTGACCAAGTCGTTCGATTTCGAATAGAAGAATACTTCTTCGAACGAGATCTTATCGGTCACTTTGAAGGTACTGCCGCCGAGCAGATGAAACGCCCGCTCGACGTTCAGCTTGGGATTGCCGAACACCGCCGACAGGTCCGCCGGTTGCGGCGATTGGTGGTAGAAACCGAGCGCGGCCTTGAAGCCCAGGCGCGGAATCACTTGATAGGTGGTTGATAGCCGCGGCTCGACTTCGGTCGACTGCTGCGTAATTCCAATCGACGGCGTGTCGCCGGCCACCGGCGTTTGGCGACTCGCGCTGGTGATGAACGGCTCGATGCGCAGGCCGGGGACGATGTGCAGCTTGTCGTCGAGTAGCCCGATGTCGGCCTGAACGTAGGGCGCCACCGTGATCGCGCTGGCTTTCCAATTGTCGGCATTGACCTGATCGCCCGGAGGCTGGCCGAACACCGAGAGGTCGCCCTCGCGCGCAGGCAGCGTGACGGAACCGCGCCGCGACAATGAGGCGAAATTCCCTTCCACGTCCAAGCCGGCGGTGGCCACGATGTGTGTCGAGATTCGGCCTCGAAACGCGGCGCGAAGTCCGAAAGCGGTATTGCGCGTATCGAGTTCCGTCGGTGAACCGCCGAACGAGGCACGACTCGTGAGGTGGTCGCGACCAAACCAAGGCGTGAGCAAGACGCTGGAGCCGTCGTCGAATTGTCGCTTGTAAGAAATGCCGACGCGATTGAAATCGGTGAGCTGATAGTCCTTTTTGATCTGGGCAGGATCGGCGTTCTGCAAGGTGCGTGTCAGTTCGTCGCGCGAGACCAAGCCGAGCACGTCGATCGATTCGTTCGGTCCCAGATCGTGCGTGAGCTTCACTTGCCCGTCGAAGTAATCGGGGATCGGAATGTAAGACTGAACGTCCTTGTTCGTCACGGTATTGATCGCGCGATCGAGGTAGCTCTTCCTGCCGGCAATGGCGATGCGCGTCTTGGCGCTGACCGGCGCTTCGACCATGGCCGACGCGTCGATGATGTCGGCCGCGACGAAGCCGTGAACGCCAGTGGGGCGCAGCGCGCGCGAGTCGACCGTAACCAAGCCACCCAGCCCGCGACCATATTCGGAGCCATAGCCACCGGGCGCGAGGTTGATCGAGCGCACCAGGTCGGACGAGAATACCGAGCGTATGCCGCCACCGTGGTAGAGCAGCGGGACGTGAATGCCGTCGATGTAAACGCGCGTATCTTGCGGGGCAGCACCCCAAACCACGAGCTGACCGGAGCCGAACGAAGCGCGCGCGACGCCGGGCAAATTTTGCACGACCTTCAGGGTGTCGCCTTGCGTGCCGGGTACGCGGCGGCCTTCTTCGGCTTTGATCTCGGTCGAGACGACCTCCTTCAGAATTTTAGGCGCCACGACCACGATTTCTAGGTCTGATTCCTCGCCCTCGGGCACTTCTTCCTTGGGCTCGAGCGCGTACTTCACCGAGAGCTTCTTGCCCTTCTCTAGCTCTTCTTCGGTGGTGACGGTGGTCAGGTTCGGCCCGCTGATGGTGATGATGTGTTTACCGAGCGGCACTTCTTTGAATTCGAAGTGTCCGTTCTCATCGGTGACGACTTCACCCATGCCGTCGACGGCTACGGTCACGCCCGGAATCATCTGCTTCGTGAAGCGATTCTTGATTTCGCCGTCGAAGTTGATCACCGGAGTCGGCGGCTCGATCTTGAGCACGAACTCGTAGCGGTAAGTGATCTTGACCGGCGCGGGCTTGTTGTCGATCTCGGCAGGGTCGAACAGAAATTTTCGCACTGCCTCCAGCGCGGCGGCATCGAACGCCGGGCTGGCCTTCTCGAGCACCGCAGCGTCGACGACCTTTCCCTTGTCATCGATCGCGATCTGCAACACCACGGATGCGGTGCGGCCGGCCTCTTTCTCCGATTCCGGATAGGGCGCCTCCTCGAAGTGGACGAGCTTCGGCAGCTTGGTCAACTTCGGTTGACGCCCAGGAGTCTCGCCGCTCGAATTGGCCTGGGCAAAGACCACCTGCGGAACGCACAACGACGCCAGAAGCAACGTCGCGCCCAGTAACTTCTTGACCACCTTACTCTCCAAGCACGAAGCGCATCGAAACCACGAACGTGGACTTCACCGATTTGCCGCAGCGGGTCGCCGAGCTGAACGACATGCGTTTGGCTGCGTCGATCGCGGAGTCGTCCAGGCCGTGGCCGAGGCCAGAGACGACACGCGCGCTGAGCACGTGACCGGTTTCGTCCAAAGATACTTCGACTCGCACGCGGCCTTCGATGCCGGCGGCGCGCGCGTCATCCGTATAAGTCGGTTTGACGAAGCCTTGCGGCTTGGCCTTCACCAGATCTTCTGTGCAGTCATCGCCCGCGACGGCGGGGCGCTCGGCAGCGGCGCCGAGTACTTTTTCTTTTGGTTTGGGCTGAACGCTGGAGGGCGTCGCCCCGCCGCCCATCGGCACGGCGATGCCACCACCTGGCCCGCCCAACCCGCCCGAGAGGTTGATGCCGAAATCAGGCATGGCAGCGAGCGCTGGGTGCGCGGCGGCGATCGGATCTGGTGGTGGGGCGGCCACCGGTGGTGGTGGCGCCGCGCGCTGCACGGTTGGCCGCTGCAGCAGCTCTTTCGGGGCCTCGATCGGCTTCGGCGGCTCGGGCGGCTTGGCCTTCGCCTTGGGCTTCGGAGCCGCGACCATCACCGCAACCGTGTGCTTTTCGGGCTCGGGCTTCTTCATCGCACTGAGGCCGCCGAACGCCACCATGTGAACGGTGATCGTGGCTGCTGCCGCTCCGATGTATGCGAGTTTGACCCGGGCCATGTTCAGTTCTGGAGCTCGACGTTGATCGCGAACTTGGCGATGCCCTCGAGCTTGGCGAGATCGATCACGTGCACGACGCGGCCGTGTTGGACCTCTTTGTCCGCGCTCACGATCAGATTCAGCTCCTTGTTGCCCGCAATCGCGGACTTGAAGTGACTGACGAGCTCGCCCTCGTTGACCGACTCTTGGTTGTAGAAAGTCTTGCCGTCCTTGGCCAGCGTCACCGCAGCCACGGAAGCGACGGATTCACTCGCGCTGGCCGCCTTGGGCAGCTCCACCTTGATGCTCTGCGACACGATGTATTGCGCAGACACGATCATGATCACGAGCAGCACGAGCATCACGTCGACCATCGGCGTGACGTTGATTTCCGCGATCGGCGCGCGCCGACCGCCACCAGACTTCGTGGTTCCAGCCATGAGCTCGTCTCCTTCAGCTCAGCTCGGGTTGCTCGTTGCCGGTAACTTCGCCCGCAGCCTCTTCTTCGGCCGAGAGCTCGGTGCTCGCGGCGAACTGAGCGAGCAGCTTGGGTTCGGCCTTGAGCAAGGCCAGGATCTGCTTGCTGATCACCGAGACGTTGTTCTCGATCGAGCTGACCTTCTTCTGTGCCAAGTTGTAGCCAACGACGGCGGGCAGCGCGACAATCAGGCCGACGCCGGTGGCGATCAGCGCGTCCGAGATGGCGACGATGACGTTGCCCATGGCCGCTTGGTTGCCGCCGCCACCGCTCGAGCCGAGCATGTGGAAGGCTTGAATCACGCCAATCACCGTGCCGAACAAGCCGACGAAGGGCGCGTTGTTGCCCAGCGTGCCGAGCGAGGTCAGGCCGCGCTCGAGCTCGCCGCGCTTCCTCACCGTCGAGCTCTCGAGGGCCTCGGAAACCGATTCCGCGCCGCCATCCAACCAGGCCAGAGCGGGCAACAGGATGGCAGCCTCGATGCTCTTGCTTGCCTGAAGTAGAGCCTCGGCCGCGCGGCGATCGCCCGCCTTCAAGAAGCGTAGCAGGTCGTTTCCTAGCTTATCGACGTCCCCGGAGTGCGAACGGAAGTACATCGCGCGCTCGCAGATGATGCCGATTGAGAAAATCGACATGGCGAGCAGCAGGTAGAGCACCCACGACGCACCCATGAGGGCAAATTTTTGTAGCGCTGATTCGATCATGTGAGACTCCGTTTGCTCAAAGCGTGAATTGCGTGACGTACAGGCCGGGCCCGGCCCCGTTGTCTGCGTCGATGTCGAGCAGCACCCCAGCTTGGTGCTCGGTGGCTTGGCCATCGACGTACAGGTCGAATACGAAATTGGTCGCTGGGCGACCGCAGGAATTGAACAGGTGCGCGATCACCGTATAGGTGCCGGACTCGGGCGGCGCGTCGGCGTCCGTAGCCCAGACCACGTTCTCGGTGTTCCGCCCATCCGCGATGCAGTTCGCGTTGGAGTCGCGATCGAGCGTGCCGCCTCCGGGCAGCGGGAGCATCGTGTCTTCGTCGATCGCGGTCGTGCTGATGTGCTTGGGGTCCAGCTCTTTGCCGCTCGGGCTGATCACGTGCAGATCGACGTCGGCGTCATTGCCCCAGGAGAGCGACGCAACCACGTGACCTTGCGGGCGGAACGGTGTGGTCGTGACCTCCAAGAGGTTCGTGCCGCCGAATTTCCCGTCGCGGTTCGCCGCTGCGAACAGCAATTTCTGAGGCCCCGCCGGCAGATCTCGCGCGAAATCGCAGGACATCCTCCAGGTGAGCTCACCCTCGATTTCTTGATCGGGTGAACCGACGGGCACAACCCAATAGCCGGAACCCAAGCCTTCCAACGCGACCGCCACCGATAGCGCGCCCTCCGCCGCGTTGCCCCCGATGCTCTTGGCCACCGTGCCCGCCGGAATGACCGTGCTGCGGATGCCTGAGGTCGAGGTGACAGCAGGTCCTCCTTGGTCGGAGGGGTAGCTGCCCGCAAAAAATTGTCCGTTATTGACGATCAACGGCTCGTTCGCGCCGGAGCTATCACGCTCGGAGTCGCCGCAACCGACCGCTCCGTACGCGAGCAGCGTGGCTGCCATCAATGATACAGCGCGTCTCACAGCTCCCCCTGCAAACGAAGGGTCCAGATGTTGTTCTTCTTATCCGTGGGGACAGCGGCCGCATCGCGCGCGAGCGCGTCGTGAATGAAGTCGTATTGAAAGGTCAAGCGAGCGCGCTGTGGGATTTGAAACCCGATTACTGGAGAGATGGTGCGCACGGTCTGACTCGTTGGAATCAACTTGCCCGCTTGCGAATCCAAGAAATCCGAGTTCGGATTGTAGCTGTCGAAACGCAAACCCGCGATCGGGCCGCCGGGGAACTGCTGCACCACTGCGACGTAGTAACCGAGTTCGCGCTTGTCCACGGAGGTGGTCACCGGATCGGCGATGAACACGTTGCGATCCATGTTCGAGCCCACGCTCAGCTCACCGGAGACGAGCGTTTTTCCGAGTTTGGACTCGAGCTCGACCGCGAGATCGGCGCCGACCAACCAGCGGTCGAAATTCTTGGATGCCACGGACGCAATGCCCGGCACGCCTTGGAACTCACCTAGAGAAAACTGGCCATTTTCATCGATATCGCGCCAGGCAATCGTGTTCTTCGTGGCGTCGCTTCCGGAACGAAAGCCCTGCCCGTTCAACACGGAAACGCCGCCACTGACACGTAGCTTGGGTTTTACGTCGACGGCCACGCCGACGCGCCCGAGGACGTCCTTGTGCGAGTTGGGGTCTTGCAGAATGAACCCGGTACGGTCGCCCAAGGGCTGACCATTGACGACTGCAACCGAGTAGCGAAACCAAGCAATCTGTCCTGCGGCGCGAACCCCGAGGTCCGGCTCAGTCGGGAAGAACGCGCGTGATGCGAACGAGCGCTCCATGAATATGCGATCGCGCGCCGACTCTTGCACCTCTCGCCCGAACGGATTGTCGAACAGACCGAGGGCCAATGACACCATCGGCGTGTGATCCGGGTTGCGATACGCCAACGACACCTCGGCGCGGTGAACACCGATTGCCGCGCCTCGCACGCTGTTCGCGTCGAGCTCAATCAGCGCGCCGCCGTACTTCCAAAGGCGCTCGACGCGGATGCGTGCTCGGCGCAGCACGAAGCGATTTTGATTGAGCGGCGCGCCGCCCGGCAGCAACTGATCTTCCGAGTCTTGATGAGACTCGTATTGAGCTTGTACGTAGCCCTTGACTTGAAAGGACTCGTCGAGAGGGGGGATTGGCGCGGGCTCGGGCTTGGCTGCCGCGACCTTTGGCGGAGGCGGTGCCGCTGCTTGCTTGAGCGCCTTCAGCGCTTGCTCGAGCTCTAGAATACGAGCGTCCTGCTCGTCGATGTCCGCGCGTTGCACGGCCACCTGCTTCTCGAGCTCCGCAGAAGCGGCCGGCGCGGGTGGCGCCTCTTGGACGGGCGCGGGTGGCGCCTCTTGGACGGGCGCGGGTGGCGCCTCTTGGACGGGCGCGCTGGGTCCCGCCTGGACGGGCGTGGGCGCGGGCGCGGTTTGCGCAAGCGCGGGATGGGTCGACCACGCCGCCGCCGCGGCCATGGCAATCGCCGAAAGATGCCTATTCACGTGAGCTCCGAGCTACCAGTTGCACAAGAAAGAGCCGGGGCGCTGCGCACGGCGAGCGCCCCGGCGTCAATAGTTTCGCTGCTTCGAACCTAGCGAGGAATCAGGGCAAGTCCGGCAACACGCCGCCGTTGTCCGTGAGCGCAGTGAGCGTGTTGTTGTCGAAGGACAGATCGCACGGAACAACGGGGCCCGAGCCACCTTCGCCGCCTTCACCACCCTCGCCTGACTCAGCAGCGCCCGAGCCACCTTCGCCGCCGTCTTGGCCCGCAGCGCCGCCCTCGTTGTTTACCGGTTTGCCAGCAGTTCCGGCCGTGTTCGACTTGCCGCCGCTACCGGCAGTGCCGGGCTTGCCGCCCGCGGCCGGGGTGGCTTGCTCGTCACTGCTGCAGCCCTGTAGGGCCGCGACACTGATCACCATGGCACCGAGCAAAACTGCGAGAGAATTCTTGTTGAGCAGGGACATCACTTCACCTCGCAATAGCCGCGGTTACACTTGGGAGCGGCAGCGGTGCAATCAGCAGCCGTGTCGCATTCCTTGCAGGAATTGCTGGCGCCGCCAGTCTTGGACTCGAAGTAGCAGTCGCACGCTCCAACGGGGCTATACGCTTTTGGCGCGCCGAGCTCCGAGGTGCGCTGGACGTTCATCGCGCATTGCGGAACGGTGTAGTTGTTGATCTCTTCTAGTACCGGGTCCACGCCGTCGACTTCGACATTACCGAGCAGAATATCGAGCAGCTGCTTCGCCTTGGCGTTCGTCGGCACATTCTGCCCGTTGACCTTGGCCAACATGTGGACCTGACCCCAAACCTGGTACAGCCCGTTCCTGACGTTGAACTTGTCGGTGCTGGAAAAGGAAGAATCCGGGTACAGAGCGCACGACTCGCCGTACGGCTGGAACGCCAACCGCTTGATCGTCATCCGGTTCGCGGGTACGTCCGCTTCGGTAGAGGCGAGGATGCCGATCGTCTTGTCGGGGTTAGTTGCGTTCGCAATGGCGGTGACGACCGCGCCGCTTCCGCCCTTGTCTACGCCCTTCCATTTATTGGTCGGAACGTTGATTGCCTCGGCGAGCATGGTTTGGGTGCCCGACTGAAAGTTGCGCACCGCGAACAGATCCGGGTTATCCCAATCCGTCTGGCCGGCGGCGCCCAAGCCGAAGGTAAGGTATGCAGCTTCCGCGCTGATGGTCGTTTGCGTGGCGGCCTTCGGCACCACGAAATTCATCGCCTGGACGGGGCCGGCGAAGTCGCCAACATTGGTGAGCAATGCGGCCGTGATGTCGGGACAGCTGGTCGGGAATACGTCCGACATGCCCACGTCGATGGCTTGGCCGGCGGTAGGTAATTGGCAGTCAGCGAGACTGCCGTTCTCCAGGGCATACCTGGCACCAGCGGTAACCTTGAAGTCGGTCACGATCGAATTTACGCCGTCACATGACCCGGTAGACACGTAGACGATCGTGGAAGGCGGCGTGGCAACCGCGAGCTTCGCGCCGATCGCCGTCAACACTGGCCGAATCGCACTCGACCCGGACACGTAGATCGGATCCGGAAGACTCGCGCAGGTGACAGCCTGAGCGGCCGCCTGCGGTTCATCGACCAGACCGAGCGCGGCAAACGCGGCACATGAGAGCCCTGCTAGCCTAAGTAGTTTCAGCATTTATAAACTCCGAGGCCGTTCGTGGGTGAACGACAACGGGGCGGAAAGTAGTGGCCATTCATGGCAATCGCGTGAACGAGCGGTAACGATTTCCGCAGCCCCCGTTGTCGTCGCTTGTCCGACACGGCCGGAACTTCGCTAGAAAAACTCAAGAAAGGATTCGTGGCTCAGCGACCCCAGATGACCTCTGTGACGAACTCGCGACGAGACAGTGAGACGCTTGACCTGTCGCTGGTCTTTGGTTCGACCTTGAGCGGCATCTCTCGACTAGGCGCTCCCCGTGGCGCCGGGCTCACGACTCGAGCAACGGTGATTTCAAGGATCGACCGCGCAATCACTCTCGCTACGGCTCAGTGTTCTCCACCCTGATCAGCACGTTGTCGAACCTCACCTGAAACGAGGGCGCTCGGAACGGTTTGAGCAGAGCAAGTTTGATCTGTGCAGACTTGGTCGACGCGCCAGAAATGGAGCCCGCTTTGAGCGTGAGCCATGAGCCGACTCCGCCGTCGAGCGGCTGGGGAGTGGAGAACGTGGTGCTGAACGGCCCTGAGCAGTCTTCGCTGTCGAAAAACGCCACGTCGACTTCCGCACGTCCCTGCTCGTCTTGAGCTGGATCGACGAAAGCGTTGGCGTACACGATTACGAGCTTGCTGCCCGCCATTCGGATGCATTGCTCAGCGGCACGGAGCGCGACACCAGCGGCGTTGGCATCGATGACTCCCAACGACGCGACCAACGCCGAGCCAGATGGCGGGTCACCAGCCGCGTTCTTTGCGTCCCACTCGACCGTCGTGTCCATACCGGGCAGCCACTCGGCGACATTGCGCTCGAAGTCTGGGTTCTCGACGCTCGTCTCGGTGCAGTCGGCGATCTTGTTGGTGTCTAGATCGGCGCAGCCATCGACCACGGGGATGGGCTGCTCGGCGGCGCCTGCTTCGCCTGCCAGGCCGGCCGAGCCACTCGAGCCGCCCGCGTTGGCCGCGCCTCCGGCCGGGCCTGCGCCGCTTGCGCCGGCAGGTCCCGCGCCCGACGCAGCAAGTTCGAGGTCGCGATGGTCGAGTGAGCACGCCACGAGTGCGGCGCACGCGATGGTCAACGCTGCCGTTCTCAACGCGACTTGCGGCGAATCAGTGTAGCCTTTTTCACTCGGCACGCGGCGCAGTCCTACGTCACTCGACAGCCGCTAAGCAAGTCACCAGCGCGGCGGCTTAGCAATTTTTGACGAAACGATGCGCGGTCGACACGAGTTCGATGACGAACGGGCGACGACTGCAAATGTCCAATCGACACCTGAACGCCATCGAGGGCAATCGCGCGCCTCGATGAGTCCATGCAAACGTAACAAGCTTCACGGATGTGGGCTGATATAAGCCTACGTATCGATGACCACAAATCACGCCGCTTGCGTCTCGTATCCGGCACTGGTTGAAGTTCCAAGAGCCCACGCTCGGGTCGTCACCTCACCCGAAAGCGGGCATTGGTTCGAGACTAGCTACCCTGCCTCACCGAGCTCCGTACCGCCGCCCCCGGCGGTTTCGGACAGCACGCCGCCACCCGCCCCGACATCCGTACGGGTAGCCCGCAAGGTGGCCAGCGTCTCGCCGGCCATGCGCCATGTTTTCGAGCTGCTCGACCCGTTGGCGCGCGCTGAGGTGACCATTACGCTGACGGGTGAAACGGGCACCGGCAAGGACGTGCTGGCACGCACGATCCACGAACGCAGCGCGCGCCAACAAGGCCCGTTCGTGGTCTTCGACTGTGGCGCGGTCGCACAAAATTTGGCTGAGAGCGAGCTCTTGGGCCACGAGCGCGGCGCATTCACCGGCGCGGTGGCCGCACATCGCGGGGCATTCGAACGAGCCGACGGCGGCACGCTGTTTCTGGACGAGCTCGGTGAGTTGCCGCTCGACTTGCAAACGCGCTTGCTCCGCGTTTTGAGCAACTCCTCGCTGCGACGGGTGGGCGGCACACGAGATTTGCCGGTGGATGTGCGAGTCGTCGCAGCCACCAACCGCGATCTGCGCGCCGAGGTCGCCGCGGGTCGCTTCCGGCAGGACCTGTATTTTCGTTTGGCGACTGCGGTCGTTCACGTGCCGCCGCTGCGCGCGCGCTTGGAAGATATCCCCCTGCTCGTCGATCGTTTGCTCGAAGATTTGGATCGGCCCGGGATCCAGCTTTCGCCCGACGCGCTCGCCTTGCTCGTCTCGCGCAGCTGGCCCGGCAACGTACGCGAGCTGAAGAACAACCTTGCCTTCGCGCTAGCTTTCCTCGACGGCCCGGTGCTGGAAGCGCGGCATTTGAGCATGCCCAGCGCTCCCGAAGCCAAGGCCGATCTGGCGCACTTGCCACTCGGAGGTCTCAAGCTCGAAAGCATCGAACGTGTCGCCATCGAGCAGACGCTCGCCCAAGCTCGCGGCAACAAGAGCCGCGCCGCGCAGATTTTGGGTATCGCGCCTTCGACACTGTACGAAAAGTTGAAGAAGTTTCAGCAGACGGACGAGGCGTAGCTCGATGACTGGCCTGGCGGCTACCGAGCCCGCAGGCAATTCTGGCGCCTTGCCGAAACTCGGGCTCCGCTTCGCGATCGGCTACGGAGTCGTCGCGGCGGTGCTCTTTTCAATCTACGGTTTCCCATTCGAACTTTTTGGCGCGCGCTCGGATTGGCTCGCCGGCTACCTGCGAATGTACGCGCGCCTCGCCGGTGCGGCGCTACAGCTGTTCGACTCCAGCGTCGTGGTGACGGGTGATCGCATCGACGGACGCTTCTCACTGCAAATCGTGCGCAATTGCGATGCGATTGAGATCAATATCTTATTCGTTAGTGCGATCTTGGCGTTTCCGGCCCCGTGGCTGCGCCGCTTGTTGGCGCTCGCCGGTGGCTTGGCCTTGCTCGTGTTCGCCAACATCGGTCGCATTTGCCTGCTCTATTATCTGGGGGTTTACCGACCGAGCTGGTTTGCGACGGCCCATGAAGAGATCTTGCCGCTCGTGCTGATCGCGCTGACGGCGCTGTCGTTCATCGCCTGGGCGCGCTATCTGACCAAGCCCGCAGAGGCGCGCGTCACGCCTGCCATCGTTCCGTGACGCGCGCGCGTTTGCTCGGTTTTTTGTGCGCATTTGCGTGCGTGTTTGCGAGCTTCGCTCTGGCCAACGGGCCCGGCCCTTGGTACTCGAGAGCGCACGCCGCGCTGGGCAATCTCGTCGTCGGCAAGGAGGCGCTGGCTTCGGGTGTTAAACTTCACTTCGAAGCTTCGGACGCGGACCTGGCTTTGCACCCTTGGCGGGTCACGCTGCATGTCGATCCGCCAAAGCCAGCGCCTGCCGTGCTGGTACCGATCGACGTTCGCTCGCTCTTGTATTTGCCAACTGCCGCATTTTTGGCGCTAGCAATCGCCGTGCGCCTTCGCTCGACCCGGGAGCACCTGCAGCTGATCGCCATCGGGTTGTTCATTCTCGAGCCTTTGCTGGTGCTCCTCGTGTCATTGCCGTTACTTTCGTTCTTGGGCGGGACGGGGCCCATTCGAGCCTTCGAGCTCAGCCGCCCAACCCACGTGCTGCTCCAGATCTCGTATCGCGCGCTGGTCGTGCCGCCCGGCATGGCCTACGCCGTGCCGCTCATTTTGTGGTGGCTTTTGCTGATGGCGAAGAACCGAAACGGCACTCAGAACGCCCCGGCTCGCAACACGACTTTGCTAGGTGAGTCTGGATGAGGCAGATCCACATTCGCACGCTGCGGCTCGCCGGTTCTGGATTGCTCGCCACCTCGGTGGCTGGACTGTGCCTGGAGCAGCGCGCTCGAGCCGAGCACCAGCCGTCGTCCACGGCGGTGAGTCACTCGAACACGGCGAAAAGTCAGGCGGCACTCGCCTTCGCCGCTCGCTCGTCACTGCGCTTCGAGTCCAATCGCGGTCAGCTCGAAGATGACGTGCGTTTTTTGGCGCGGGGCAAGGGCTTCGGGCTCTACCTCGGCCGCGACGGCGCAACGCTCGCGCTGACGCGCGACCAGTCCAAGCAACAGCACGCAAAGCCGGGCTCGGTGCCCGCCGCCAATCTCGAGCAAGCGATCCTCTCCATGCGTGTGGTCGGCGGACGAAGCGTCGAACCGATCGGCGAGCGCGAGCTTTCGGGCAAGAGCAATTACTTCGTCGGCGGCGACCGCAGTAAGTGGAAGACCGGGGTCGAAAACTACGCCAGCGTGCGCTACGAGAACGTGCTGCCCGGCGTGAGCGTGGTCTACTACGGAAACGCAGGGCGTGAGCTCGAGTACGATTTGCTGCTCGCGCCTGGGACTGACGCGCGGAGCGTCGAGCTTTCGTTCGAAGGCGCGGATTCGATCCGGATCGACAGCGACGGCAGCGCGGTCCTGAATTTGCGCGGCGGAGGTGAGCTGCGTAAGCCCGCGCCCATCGCCTATCAGACCAGTGACTCCGGCGCGCGAACCATCGTCGCGAGCCGCTATGAGTTACGAAACGGCAAGCTGGGCTTCGTTTTGGGCGACTACGACCGCAGCCGCGAGCTCTGCATCGACCCCGCGGTCCTCTATTCGACCTACTTAGGCGGCAGCAGCTACGACCAGGCTTTCAGCGTGGCCAGCGACGAAGCGGGCAACAGCTACGTCGTTGGCTACACGAGCTCGACGCTGTTTCCCACGATCAATCCCGTTCAGCCCAGCTTGGCCGGCGGCGTGTACGACGCGTTCGTGTGCAAGCTCGACGCGGCTGGAGCCTTCGTGTACGCCACGTTTTTGGGCGGCACGGCTGCCGATATCGGTTACGCGATCGCCAGCGACGCGGCCGGGAACGCTTATCTGACGGGCGTCACCTACTCGACGGATTTTCCGACGCAGTCGCCGTTGCAAGCGGTCGCTGGCGGCAAACAAGATGCGTTCGTGGCCAAGCTCAACGCCACGGGCTCGGCATTGGTTTACTCCACGTACTTGGGCGGCAGTCAGGACGACTACGCAGAGAGCATCGCGGTCGGCGCTTCGGGCACGTTCGTCGCAGGCAGCACGTTCTCGGCGAATTTCCCCAAAGTAGCTCCGTTGCAGGCGGCATTGAACGGCACCGGCGACGCATTCGTGAGCAAGCTGAACGCAGCGGGCTCTGCCCTCGTGTACTCGACGTACCTCGGGGGCAGCATGATCGACATCGCTCATGGCGTCGCGGTCGACGCGAGCGGCAACGCTCTCGTCGTGGGGACTACCCTTTCGAACAACTACCCCGTGGCCTCACCGCTGCAGGCCACGTTCGGCGGCGGTGCTTCGGACGCATTCGTGAGCAAGCTGAACGCAGCGGGCTCCGCGTTTCTGTTCTCCACCTACCTGGGCGGCGTGTTTACAGACGAAGGCAACGGCGTTGCCGTGCACTCTTCCGGCCTGGCCACAGTGGTGGGCAGCACGACCTCCAATAATTTCCCGGTGGTCAACGCCCCGCAGCCAAACCTGGCTTCAGCGGGCCAGAGTGATGCGTTCGTCACGCGCTTCAACGCAGGCGGCAGCGCGCTTTTGTTCTCCAGCTACCTCGGCGGAACGGGCGATGACCTCGCGCGCAGCGTCGGCGTCGATTCATCGAATAGCGCGTACGTGGTCGGCTCCACACAATCCAGCAACTTCCCGCAAGCCCGATCCATCCCCGGCCAGGCCGCCTATCACGGCGCGGGCGACGGCTTCGCAACGGCGGTCGATCCCTCGGGCTCGCCGTTCTACTACTCGACCTACCTCGGCGGCAGCGCCGAAGATCACGCGGTCAGCGTTGCCGTGCAACTGAGCGGGCTCACCCACGTCGTCGGCAATACCTACTCCAGCGACTTTCCGGTGTTTCACGGGGTCTTCCCCAACGCCATCGGCTCGCAAGACGGCTTCCTCACCCGACTGCCCGGCATCGCCGTCGCCGCGCCCGCAAGCAACCGCTGGAGCTTCGTGTTGCTCGCAGGGCTATTGCTCGGCGCGGGTGCGCTCGGCTTGTCGCTGATGCAGAAGCGGCCCGCCTAGTCGATCGTACGGCGACGCTGGTGAAGCCGTCCTAGACCGTCACTGCGCGGCGTCATGCCCTCTGCGACAAAGAGGAAGGCGCCGATCCAGGAGCTCGCAGCGCGTGACGCGCCCCTCACAAAAGAGAAAAGGCGTCGATCCCGAGGATCGACGCCCTTTCGCGTCTCAGTAACTCAGTGCCTAGTAGCTCAGTTCAGGCCGCAAGCAGCGCCGCAGACCTGCTGCTCGCAATCGACGCGCGCCATCGCGATGCCGCCGCCGAATTGCGGGCTCTTCAAGCGCTGCGAGATCTGACCGAAGGTGACGGTCTCCAGGCCGCGCTCGAGCTCCACCTTGCAAGCACCGTTGGCGAGGCCGTTCTGGCAATCAGTGACGTTGGCAGTGCCGCAGTAGCACTTGATGATGCCGTTGCCACCAGCGGCGCAACCGCTGTCACGCACGCAGTCCAGAACCTCGTTGCACAGGTTCGCCTTCGGCGTACCGGCAGCCGGGCTACCAGCAGCAGCGTTGCCGCTCAGCTGGAAGCAATCCACGAAGTCCACGCAGTCAGTCGCTTGGTCGCAAGCGAGGCAAGCAGCCGACGTGATCGACTTGCAGTCACGGCCGCAGTTGTTGACGGTCAGCTTGGGATCGCAAACTTCGTCGCCAGTGACAGCGCCGTCACCACAAGCCACCACCTGGGGGGTGTTGAGCGTGCAGGTCGCGGAGCAGGTCGAGCCGACCGGAGCGCTCGCCGGGATGTTCGTGCCGTCGCATTGCTCGTCGCCAGTGATGAACGTGTCGCCGCATACCTTCGGGCGCACGGTGCAGGTCGCGGTGCAGTTGCCGAGATCAGCCGGGGCGTCGCAAGCTTCGAACGGGGTCTCGACGATGCCGTTACCGCAAACAGCGAGCGTACAGTCCGACTTGCAGTTGGCGTCGCCCGCGCTGGCGTCGCATTGCTCGCCCGGGTCCTTCGCGCCGTTGCCGCAGAGCACGTTGTTGCACGAGATCGTAGTCGAGAGCGACTTGACACACTGGCCGTTGCTGGCGGTGATGGTGAGCGGGACGTCCACGCCGGCACCGTTGCAGGTGAACGTGGTGTTGGCCGAAGTGGCGGCGGCGAAGGAGCCGACCGACGCAGTGCCGATCGTCCACGCGTAGGTGACGGGCTTGCCGTCGAGCTCGGTGGCCTTGCTGAACGTGCCGATGGTCGAACCGACGTTCGCCGAGCTCGGCGTAACGACGATGTAGTCCACGATCAGGCGTGGGCAGGCGTCGGTGGTCACGACGACATGGTTGTCCACGGCGCCCTTGTTCGCGTCGGTACACGCAAAGGTCGTGCTGAGCTTGGTGGTCTGGTTCGGCGTGACGTTGAACGGGCCGACTGCGCCGGTGCAGGTGATGGCCGAGCTCTCCACGGAAACACCGCTCAAGCTGATTGAGTAATCCGTGCCAACCGGGATCGGCAGGCCGAAGTTGAACGTGGAAGCGGTACCGCTGGAGGGCAGGTCGCCTTCGAGCACGGGAGTGGTGACGCCAGCCTTGCTGACGACGAAATGGACCGTGTTGATGGTCACGCCAGCGACGGGCTGGAGTGCGAGGCCGACGCTATTGGCAGCGCCTTCTTTGGCGGCACCGGGGGACTTGGTCTCAGAGCCGGAGCAACCAGCGACGACGCTGCCTGCAACGGCCGCGATCAACGCGAGCGATCCTACTTTGGTTAGCAACTTCATAACGATATCCTCCAAAAAATGGCGTACGGCGCCCGCAGATTGTCAGGCGCTGACTCCCACCTATTCAAGCTCCGGGCCAACCCAGTTCAAGGCCGGGATTTCGCAGCTATCTGCTGAATATCGATTATCAAATTGATGAGGCGCACGATTCGAATACAGGACAGGCAGTCTTCGAAAATCGGAGACTGCACTTCGATTTCAAGACTCCTTTGCGGCGAGGAGGTTTCCGAGAGCGCGCACGCGTGCAATCTGCCCATTCGAAATGAGCACAGCTGGCCGGCGGCCCGCCTCACTCGTCGAGACAATTCACGACGAGCGCGAGCCGGGACTGACAGCCGAGCGCGTCGACCGCGTGAAGCTTCAGCACTTGCATCCCGCGCGCCTCACAACCGTACCGCGTGAATGGCTGCTTCAGGTCAGTGAACGATCCGGAAGAAGCGCTCCACGTATATTCCAGCGCCGAGTTGGGCCCGTCCGGATCGGTGGCGATCACCGCTACCTCAGCCGAAAAGCGCGGCCGAATGGCTTGCGGGATCACTAGCGACTGAGTGAACGTAGGGCACTCATTCAAACTCGGATCGACTTCCAGCTGAACCACGCCATCGCCCGACGAAGCACCCCAAGCGTGATCGTCGGCGCCGCAGCCGAGCAACCCAAAGCCCGCGAGGCTTAGCTGCACAAATAGCGATCGCAAGCGAGGCACTGCCAAACCTTCATAACTCCGCAGGACGAACAGCGCAAACGAGAGTTCAGGGAACTTTCCGTCTCACCAGGATATCATCGAACAAAACTTGCAGCTTTGCTTGGGAGAACGGCCGAGTCGCCGCCAGCCTGACGCTCATCGAGCGCGCGGCCGTGGGCATTTTGAACTCTGCGGTGACAACCGTCCACGCGTCGACCGCCTGTGTACTCGCAGGCGACAATCCGGTGACGAATGTGCCTTTGCAACCGTCATTGGCGTAGATCAAGAGATTGAATCCGCCGAAACCGCTGCCCTGGCCAGCGGGAATCAGCACGCGCGCGGCAACCACGTAGTTCAGATCTCCGGTTACCTCGATACACTGCTCGGCCGCGATCAACTTGAAACCCACGTCGGGTACGACCGGAGAGTCATTCAATACCAGCAGAGAGCCGGATGAACTCGCGGGCCGCGCGTTCTTCGCGTTCCACTGGCCGGAAGTCCAATGCTCGACGTTGCTATCGAAGCGTGAATTCTGGATCAGCGTTTCCGAGCAGTCGTCGATGCTATTGCCATCGATGTCACCGCAATGTCCGGGGGCCGGCGCGCCAGCGCTGCCTGCGTTACTCGTGCCACCGCCGCTCGTGCCACCGCCGCTCGTGCCACCGCCGCTCGTGCCACCGTTGCTCGCGCCGCCGTTGCTCGCGCCGCCGTTGCTCGTGCCGCCAGCCCCGCCGCCGCCTGACTGGCTCGTCCCTCCGCCGGCATCGACTGGGGCCCCGGCTGCGCCCGACTCACCTGCCTGACCCGAAGCGTTGTCTTCACCTGCGCTGCCCGACTCGCCCGCGAGGCCTTTGGTTCCCGCTAAATTCTGGCTGCTGCCAGCATCGCCCCGCCCCGACGCGCTCAGCTCGAGAAATAGCGAGCGCTCGTCCGGCGTGCAGCTCGCCCCTGACAAGAACATCAGCGCGGAAGCGAACGACGCTGGAGCCCAAAATTCACGCCAACCAACCATCTGTTACTCAGCTTTCACGAGCACGTTATCGAAGCGGGCCTCGAAGTTGTACTCCTGAAAGTTCTTGAACGTGACCAACCGGACCAACATCGATTCAGCCCCTTGAGGTGCAACGGCGCGGCCTTCACGATGAGCCCAGCGACCGTCGTCTTCGAGCAAGTCGGACGTGGCGCTCGCCAACGTGAACCCGTCGCAGCGTTTCGAAGTATAAAAGATGACGCTGAGCCCTGCCGAAGCTTGATAATTGCCGCCGTCTAGGCCCTCACCTTGGCCCTCGGGAATGAACAGATCGAGGGCAAAACCGTAGGCTTTACCGGACTGCGTGGGCAAGCATTGCGCTGCCGCGCGCGAGGCGATGCCGTTCGCCGTACCGTGCAGCGAGTTCATGACCACGAGCGAGCCGGACTCGCCGCTGTCGGCCGCGTCCTCCGCTGCCCACGACATCGTAACGGTTGCATCTTCTGCTTTCCAACCGTCAGTGTCTTCTGCAAAGCCAGGGTTCGAGACGAGTGTTTCGCAGCCCTCGAGCACGCCCGCGCTGTAGTCGCAGATGGGTAACGGGCTCGGCGCACCGTTGTCATCGCCCGCGGCTCCGCCGAAGGCATTCATGCCCGAAGACGAGCCGGCACCTGCACTTGCGGACATGCTCAGCTGGCGGCTGTCGACCGCGCAAGACGTAGCTGCGGCCGCGAGCACGAGCCCGATGAGCCCCTTGAATACTGCACTACGGTCCATGAAAATCGCTCCCCGCCTATACCTCAACAATCACTCACGCTCCACTCAAACCCGCGTCACGCGTGTGTGACAATGAGACGACTTCGCGTCATAAAAGAAGCCGAAACGTAACCGAGCGCAGCTCCACACCGTGATACGAGGCAGCGGGTTGCCTACCAAAGGACTGGATCCGGTGCGCGAGTGCAGCGACGGCGATCAAGCGGGTTTCGTTCGACCGAAACGAGTCGACGGCTCGATCGTGCCCTCGCGTTTCGGGCGCGCGCTGACGCAAACACCGGCGATGCAACAGATCTTCGCCACGTTGAGCCGCCTGGCAGCGACCGAGCTCACGATCACACTCGTGGGTGAAACCGGCACCGGCAAGGATGTCTTGGCGCAGGCCATCCACGAGCACAGCCCACGCTGCAACGGCCCCTTCACCGTCTTCGACTGCGGCGCAGTTGCGGTGAATCTAGCCGAAAGTGAGCTGTTTGGTTACGAACGTGGCGCGTTCACCGGCGCGCTTTCGACTCACCTCGGCGCTTTCGAACGCGCCAACGGTGGAACCTTGTTCCTGGATGAAATCGGTGAGTTGCCGCTCTCGCTGCAGTCTCGCCTGCTACGCGCCCTGGAGAACCGCAGCGTGCAGCGCCTCGGAGGCAAACAGCAACGGTCCGTCGATTTGCGCGTGATCGCGGCAACGCATCGGGATCTACCAGCGCGGGTCGCAGAAAAAGAGTTCCGCGAAGATCTGTTCTTCCGTTTGAGCGGCGCGGTCATTCCGGTGCCGGCTTTACGCCAACGCGCTGCTGACTTGCCATTGCTCGTCCCTGCCCTGCTGGCCGACATCGGCCGGCCCGGATTGCGCGTATCGCCCGAGACCTTCGAGATCCTCGCGGCCCAATCTTGGCCGGGCAACGTGCGGGAGCTGAAAAACGCGCTCGCCAGCGCGAGCGCGTTCGCGCCCGGCGACACGCTCGAGCCGAAGCACCTGTTGTTCATGATCCCCAGCGCGCCCACGCTGGAGCAGCTGGCGCTCGGCGGGCAAACGTTGGCGAACTTGGAGCGCGAGGCGATCCTTCAAACACTCCGCAAGCACGGCAGTGAAAAATCCGAGACGGCTGCGGCCTTGGGCATCAGCGTCAGCGCACTGCAAGAAAAATTGCAGTATTTGGGCATTCTCTAGCAGCTCGGCGTGCGCGAGCGCCTGAACGCCAGCAGCGCGAGCGCGGCCAGTAGCGCAAACAACACGGTCGGTCGCTGCGCCGAACGCGGCGTCTGCGAACAACCGCTCCTTTCCTCTGCGCTCGACTCAGCCGGCGGTGCCGCTGGCTGCTCGGCTCCGCACAAATCCGAAAAGCCATGACGCGGCTCGCAATTGGCCGAACTCGCTTGGCGATCTGGCGGATAGATCCCGCAGACTCCCGCGATATCGTCGTCCGCCAGCGAGCGCAGCTCGATGCTGCCGGTGTGATAGCCCGGGAACATGGTCGTGCTCTCGTCGAGCGTGTTGTGCCCAAGCCCCAACAAGTGCCCCGCCTCGTGGGTGAGCAGTGAGTCGAGATCGACGGCCCCGGCAACCGGCTCGCCAACGCTGAGCGGCTCGTCGACCGCGTTGATCTCGATGTCGGCATCCCAAATCTCGCCGCTCATGGGATCGAAACGAATCATCGTCATCCCGAGCGCGTCTTCGCCCCCCGGATAGGGCCAGTCGCGCTCGCGAAATACGACGATGTTGGCGTTTCCGCGGTCGGAGTTGTACTCGGACGCATCGCAACTGACCGGTCCGTTGACCACCACCCGGATGGACGGCGAGTCACCGTCGCAATGTGCTTTGGTCCAAGCGGCGAAGGCGCGCTCCACGCTGGATCGTGCCGCTCGGTAATCGATGTGTTGCTTCGGCGCGGCGTCGGCCTGGACGCTGACGGTGACGCAGCGACTCGCCCAGGAAAGCGGGAAGCCGCTGGTAAAACAGCCCTCTGCGCTGGTACTGCATTTAGTCTTGTTTGGGTCGCAGGTCGTGGCTTGGCAAAAGGCCAACGCCTGACGCGCGCCGAGCAACGAGAGCAATAGCGAGCACGCGGCCAGAGCGGTTCGCAGAGCTCGCGCGTTCATTGCGCGTTTTCTCGTGCGATCGAGGCGCGCGCCCGAACCAGCGTCTGCCCGACCAAGCTGCGCACAGCGCTGTGCTCGAAGTCACGCAGCGCTGGCAAGCGCGGGCTCGCACGGAGCTCGAGCTCGGAGCGCCCCAGGGAGACCAACGGGTAGTGGCCCTGCGCCATGCCAGCGACCCACAGAGCGCCGTCGTCAGCGCGTTTCAAGAACGCCAAACAGGGCACGCCGAGCGAGAGTTCCGCTTGACCGTGCACCAACTCCCCGACGCCATCGAGCACGCCGCCCAACGTCCGCACGACGACTTCCGCGCCGCTCGGGGCCGCCTTCGACAGCAGATCATCGACCTGCAGCTTCGTTTCTGTGACGATCATCGGGCGGCCACCGATCGGAAGCGAGACGCACTGTGCCGCGAGCGCCCGGACGAGCACGATGTGCTGGCTCTGAGCGCACAGCGCGCGCAGGGATAGGCCGCGCATCAGCGTGGCTCGCGCGCGCGCTGCGCACAACAAAACGGGCAGAAGCGCGGTCCCCGCGACGAACGTTCGCCGAGCGAGCAAGGTCATGCGTTGCCCGTGTATCACGCGCCCGACCAGCCCGAGTGCCGAGTGTGTGAAGGATTGGTGTCAGGCACTAGCGCGCGGCCGCGCAAGCCAATTTCTCACGGAATGCATCTCACGCTGCGCTCCTAATTGGTCACGCTTTGACTGCAGAGAAGTCACGCAGCGCACGTGGCCAGATGGTAGTCAAACGCCGCCCGCGGACCGAGCAGGTATCGCCAGGCACAAACACCTTCTTGATTGGAATCGAGTCCATGACGAAATTCGGTGCTCCCCTGGTCGCGCGCAGCGGCGCGGCAGGCCAGCTTGGCGCGGTCCTTTTCTTGGCGTTCGGCCTGTTCGTGGCGTGCGGCAATGACATCCCGGAAGTCCCGAGCGAGGGCGACGCGGGCGCAAGCAACCGGGCCGGTTCCTCCTCCGGCAAGGCTGGAAAAGGCGGCAGCGGCGCGGAGGCGGGAGAAGAGCAACTCGCTGGCGCCGCGGGCAACGGTGAAGCTGGCGTCGTGGAGCCGGGCAGCACCGCCGGGACAGGCGGCACGGGCGGCACGAGCGGAGCGAACAGCACCGGCGGTACGAGCGGGAAAGGAGGCTCCGGCGGTGCGGGCGGCGCGAGTGGTGCGAGCGGCAAAGGCGGAACCGGCGGAACCGGCCCGCTCTGCGGCAACAACGTGCTGGATGCAGGTGAGGCTTGTGACGACGGCAACACCAAGTTCGGTGATAGCTGTTCGCCGACTTGCACCAATATTTGCGAGACTTGCGAAAAGAACGTTTGCGGGACGAGCGGTGATTTCAACACCTGTGACAACGGTTGGTCGGAAGACGCTGCTGCGACCGCGGGGCCCGCAGTTGGCACGAAGAAAAGCGTCCTCTGCAACGCTCTCGTGGCCTGCCTCAAGCGCACCGGATGCGCGCAGTATGACCAATCCTCGGTCTTGAAGAAGTGCTACTGCGGCACGGCGAGCGCCGTCGAGTGTCAGGAGCCCGGCAAGCCGAACGGCGCGTGCAGCGAAGAGATTGCTGCAGCAGGCGAGGACCGAAAGTTCAACCTGCTCACGCAACGCCAAAACACCGTGATCTATGCGCTCGGCGTCGCGTCCCAGGTTTACGGCCTGTGTGATGGCGGGATTTGTGCCAACGAATGCGTGCAGGGCAAGTCGAGCACCGAGTGCGAGAAGTGTTCGGCCAAGGTGAACGCGGACGATTTTGCTGCCTGCTACGTCAATCCCAAAGGGGATCCTGGTCTGTCCGCTGAGCTGTGCACCGCCGCTGTCGAGTGCGCGCACCGCACCGGCTGTGCGCTGAACGGTGTGCCTTCCTGTTACGCCGTCAACACGGGGTCAGGCTCGACCGCTGCAGGCCCGTGCGCTACGGAATTGACCGCGGCCGGCAAAGGCAAGACCCCACTCGAGATCTCCAGCGAGCTAGCAAGTCCGAGCTCGCACGGGCCATTGGCAGCGGCGGCACTCGTGCTGAGGCAAGAGCTCGAAAACTGCAAGGCAACCTGCTTTGCGAGTTCGAGCGGCGGCCAAGGCGGAAGTGGCGGCGCCGGGACTGCGGGTGGGACTAGCGGAACGGGCGGATGAGCGCTGCCAGTTGCCTTCGCGGTGACCAAACCAGTGGGCTTTGCCGAAGGTTGCAAACGTGTACAGCAAACATGCGCGGTCCCCTGCGGCTTGAACTGACGGATCTGAGATGAAGTGGCTACGTGGAGCGTGCGCTCTGTCGCTGTTGGTCGTGTTCATTCCCCGGTCGCTCGCGGCGGCCGGGGAATGGGATCGCAACGGCTTCGACAGCGATGATTTGGCGACGCTCCAGCGTCGCGATCCAGCGCTCGCTTCCGCGTTGCTGCGTGGCGAGGCGGAGCTGCGCGCGGGCTCGCTCACCGCTGCCGCTGAAACGTTCAAGCGCTTGGCGACGCAGGCCCCCGAAAGCGCGCTGACGCTCCGCCGCTACTGCCAAGTCCTCACGGAGTTGGGAGAGCGAAACGCGGCAATCACGGCCTGTGAGGCCGCCATCGGCCAGCGTCAGTCTGCGCCCACTTTTAGGGCTTTGGTGGCCGCCTTGATGTCCGCACCGCCCAGCCCCGAGCATTTGGCTTTTGCCACGCAGCTCGCCAATGCCGCGCAGCGGCGGCAGGACGATCAGCCCTGGGGTCTCGCTGCCCAGGCCGATATCGCTGAGCGAATGGGAGATGAAAAAATGCTGCAGTCATCCATCGTAGAACTAGAACGCATCGCACCCGGGCACTACGAAACGGTGCGCGCGCGCAGCGCGCTCACCGGCTTTCTACTGCCCAATTGGGCCTGGGCTGGCTGGGTCGGCCTAGGCAGCGCCTTGTTCGGTACGCTGGCTCACGCGACTTTGACGCCGATCGTGCGGCGCCGTGCGCGTCGGCGATTGCTCACTGCCGCCACCTCGCTCATCTTGCTCGGGGCCACACAGCTGGTGGCTCGCCCGGCGTTGGCCGCCGACACCGCCCAAGGCAACGCCTCTGCTCAGGCAGCAGCTGCTGCTCAGCAGCCAAGCGACCGATCGCTCAGCAAATGGCCAGTCAATGACGCCGATCCGAAGAAGAGCTTGCCCACCCCGGCGCAACGCGACGCGAACCCGATGGAGTTCGGCTATCACATGATGGACTTGGCGGACAAAGCCGATCGCGCCAAGGCCAAGGGTGATTTCTTGGGCGTCGCCAAGTATTACGAAGCCATGGCCATCGCGGTTCCCGACCGTGCGATTGGCTATCGCAAATCCTGCGAGGGCTACGAGAAGGTGGGCGAGCTCGAAAAAGCACTCGAGATGTGTCGCGGGGCGCTCGGCGCCGAAGGCTTGGAGATCGCTGACTACCTGCATTTTTCGCAACTGCTCCTGGCGCGCCCCGGCGAGCTCGCGCCTGCAGAAGTCGAGGATTTGACCGAGGTTGCCACGCACCTGAAAGCCGAATCGGGCGGCATGGCGGCCGGCCTGCAAGTGCAATGCAACCTCGCGCAGCGCTTGGACGACGTGAAGCGCCTCGAAGAGTGTGCCGCAGCCGTGGCCAAGGAAACGCCCAATGATCCCAAGTTGCCCATCTACCAATGGGGCATCGCCATGAAGCATGAAGACTACGGGCAAGCCCGCAGCATCGTGGCCAGCGCGCGCAAGAGCGCGGTTGCCACGCCGGGTATCGACGTGATGGCGCGCATGACCGAAGAGCAAAGCGCGCTCGGTCGGCGCGCGGCGCGCTTCGCCGTGCGCTACGCGGTACCGCTGACCGCGCTGTTTGCCGCTCTACTCGCGCTCGGTTTTGGACTCTGGTCTCGCAAACGTTTCGCTTGGGGTTGGGGGCCACGTTGAAACGGGCGCGCTGCCCGTAAACATCGACAGAGTGGTCAGCGCGGGCCGACCGTTTCCGTAACTGCGGCCACGCCAGCCCACGCGGGTGCGTGACCCAATCACGGTTGCACCCCAATAGACGGGACAGACAGACGGACGTCGCGTCGACGGTCCAATGTGAACTAGCGATCGCTACTCGTTGGTCCGCTGCCTCTACCGAATAGAATTAGCCTTCACCGGGCGCGTTCGTAAATAGGAACTCGACATTCTGGAGCCGATGAGGCTGGTGCCGGAGCCCCGCCGCGAAGCCTGCCTTGGGGCTGCCACGAAAAAAAAGAGGCGCGCTCCTTGCGAAGCGCGCCTCTCTAAACCGTCTCAGGTAACCGTCTCAGACTACGGTTCTTGCGTCACTCACTCAGGGGGCGATACCAGCCGGGTTGCCTGCGCAAGCGCCGCTGCCGGCCGTGAACGTCTGACAAGCAGGACCGCCCGCGATCGGGAACAGACCACCGGCCGAGAGCAAGCTGGCAAATTGCGTGGCGCCACCGGAGACGTTACCGGAGAAGCACGCGGCGAGCGCCTTCTCGGCAGCGGTGGCGTTCTCGAA
>Ga0247760_1000536_pt1 | contig 40504 bp, 42 predicted proteins | sample UWRJL171409R4_FD_179936 | JGI IMG/M metagenome (GOLD analysis project Ga0247760, IMG submission 179936) | Plant litter microbial communities from Arlington Agricultural Research Station in Wisconsin, United States - UWRJ-L171-409R-4 | ecosystem: Environmental > Terrestrial > Plant litter >... | reverse complement strand
AGGCTGAATGTTTACGCGGCACCGGGGGTTCCGAGGATTGGGAGGGATGGGGAGCATGCGTGAGTTTCTATGATTGGGGGGCGTGTTGTGCTTCGGGCGAGAGAGCTGACGGTTTCGTAGCTTTCAGTATGATCGGGAGAAACATCCGTGGAAAGGGAGTATACCGGACGAGACGGATGTTCTTATCACGCATACGCCACCAGTGGGTCAACGATTTTGCTTGTTTTTGTTTTTCTGATGGGTTTTTAGCTGACTGGTTGACAGCGCTTCCATCGCGACCTGGGACTCGGCTGTGATGGACTACTTGAGGAGGTATGGCGGGTAAAGCCGAAGCTTCACGTTTTTGGTCACGCTCACTGGGGTCATGGGCGAGAGGCCGTCTACTTTGACGAGTGCCAGAGAGCGTATGAGTCTTTGAGGGCGCGGACCGGCAAAGGGTTTATCTACGATATGTTCCCTAGTAAGGCCTGGGTGGATGCAGTCAGGGTGGTCTGGTACGGTGTCAACAGCATTGTCTGGAAGTGGGTTATGTTGGGTCCGGGGTCAAACAACGGGGGTTTGATGGTAAATGCTGCGGTGATGTATGGGAACACTGGCAAACTTCGCAACCCAGTGACGGTTGTTGAGTTGTGACGCTCTCATCGAACGGGCCCCGAACGGTGTAATCGACCGAGGAGACGATGCTGTATCAAAGAGTTTCTCAAAATAAAACAAAATTGGATAAAATTCGGGATTCTTGTACATTTATACTTGCAACAGCATGGCACAAGACTGCCGCGCTTTGTCATAGGGCAGTTCATGCAGTGCTTTCAGTTGGAGTTGCGAGCCGTTTGGGTGCATGAGTGGAGAGACCATCTCAAACAGCCCATTTCTTCCAAGTTCAGGCAGCAGCCCCAAGACTGACAAAAATGAATCGACGAGGTACGACGCTTTCAAACACATATAAACCCTGTTGCCTATGGAAAGGGCAATTGAAACGAACTGAAGAATATATTCCGGCAGTCGCGGTCTCTTCAATTTGGGCCTTGGCTCATCTCACCTCTCAAATCCACTGCTCCACTTCAGGCTTCATTCACACTTCACACTTCACTTCACACCACACCTCAACGTCTGACAGATCCAGCCCACCATGGATGCCCCAGAGGAAGACTTGGACGTCAAGCTCCAGAAGATCTCCAACGATCTCATTGTCGATTTTGACAATACGCTAGAGCCGTTTCTAAGAAAGTCAGACGGCGCGGGCGGCCATGCTGTCCGGTCTCGTGTGCGGACTCGGGAAACCCAGCGCCTAGTGTCATCGGTGAATGGGGCCCCTTCCGACATCGTTTCAATCCGTGGGCAATTGGCTAAAACTCTAAACAGCTGCTTGACCCATTTCAAGAGCTCCCGCAGCTTCTCGACCCGCATCTGCCTCGGTGGCTGCCGCTGCTTGGCGATGCCTTTCTAGACTACCACCGCCAGCAGCACCAGCAGCTCACGTCACGTCGGAACCGAGCCGCTGCGCTGTCTACCCGCTCCGAGCTGTTGACGCCACTGCCCGCAGCCGTGTGCAGGATTCTGTACACGCTCTGCAAGATTCGCGGCGAGAAGGTTGTCGTGCGCTTTCTCAACAACGAGACACGCCATCTTGAGCTGTTGCTTTCGGCCCTCGAGGAAGCAGAGCAGTCGCCGAACCCGCAGCTCTCATGGACCTGGGAGGAACGCTATGTTGTGCTTCTCTGGTTGTCGCACATGATGTTTGTGCCCTTTGACCTCGCCACAATCTCGTCGACCGATGTCGAGGACGACGAGGGTTTGCCGGTCATCCCGGGCTTTGAGTGGCCTAGCGCTGGGAAACTACCCGGTATTGCTGTCCGGGTCCTCCCTCTGGCTATAAAATACCTGGCTTCTCCCGGAAAGGAGCGAGATGCCGCCAAGGCACTGCTCGTCCGTATCGCTATGCGGAGGGACATGCAGAAGCTGGGCGTACTTGATGCCCTTGTAAGATGGGCTCTTGTGGCCCTGCGGCCGGTGGCTGAAGGGGAGGGGGGTGAAGATGCAAAAAAGACGCCGTATCACTACATTGGTGTACTTTCGTTCGTATCAGGCATACTCGCGTCGTCGGCCAACACTTCAGACATGGATCGCTACCTTACGACGCTGTTCCACGCCGTGCACGGGGCATCATCAGAGGGAGAAAGGACTGAACTCCCATCTGTCGTATCGTCGGCACTGGCACGGAAAACGGTGATAAAGGTAATTCGGGCAATCACCGTACTTGTTCTACGGAACTCACAGCAAGATATGGCTAGCATGGAGCTCGTCGAAACGACAATTGGATTTTTGATCGAGAGTCTGGCCGATAACGACACTCCGGTCCGGCTCGCGGCGAGTAAGGCGCTGAGCGTCATCACGCTGAAGCTCGACGCCGACATGGCGTCACAGGTTGTGGAGGCTGTTCTTGAATCCCTCACCAAAAATGTGCTGTGGACCAAAGACCCTCGCGATCCCACTGCTCCACGGATCAGGAACCTGAATACAGTCGACCCCTTGGAGTGGCATGGCCTAATGCTCACACTTTCCCACCTCCTTTATCGGCGGTCGCCGCCAGCTGAAAACTTATCCGACATCATCAAGGCTCTTATTATGGGTATTTCTTTTGAGCAGCGCAACGCGGCCGGAGGATCTATAGGGACTAATGTAAGAGACGCAGCGTGCTTCGGTATTTGGGCTCTTGCGCGCAGGTATACGACGGCGGAGCTGCTCGCTGTGCAGATGCCAGCGACCCTTCTTGGGAAGTATCACGATCCGAAAGCATCAGTTTTGCAGACACTGGCAACTGAGCTCGTCGTTGCCGCTTGCCTCGACCCCTCCGGCAATATCCGCCGGGGTTCTTCAGCGGCTCTCCAAGAGCTTATTGGACGGCACCCGGATACCGTTGACAAGGGCATTTGGGTCGTTCAAACTGTCGATTATCACGGCGTTGCTCTAAGATCAAGAGCGGTCCAGGAAGTAGCTCTAAACGTGACCAAACTGTCGACTGCGTATGGAGAGGCGATACTCAGTTCGCTTCTAGGCTGGAGGGGCGTAGGAGATGTTGACGCGGCGTCGAGGCGAGCTGCCGGAACATCCTACGGAACCATAACTGCACAGCTAGCAACAGAAGTGGACGATCCTGTCAAGCTATTCAAGCAATCTGTCACGCAGGTGCTGGACCGCATCCGGTCACTCCAGCCACGTCAAGTCGAGGAGAGACATGGACTGCTGCTCAGCTTTGCGGCCGTGCTGGACTCACTTCCTATCGTCGCCGCTACGATTCCTCAACGCGGCGATAGGTCACCACTGAACGAGCTCGTTCACCTTTCCGTTGACGGGCTGCAGGAGATCATGAGCGAGTGCGAGAGCAGAACTTACCGCCGACCCGAGCTGATCGCTGAAGCTGCCAGCATACTCGTCATCTCATCCTTCCCACTGCTTCAGGCAGCTACGTTGGCAGCCGATATTAGCATACAAGATGCTACCGCGGCTACTCTACTTCCTGGCCCTACCCTGATATCAAAGAGCGGAACAGAGGTTTCCCAGCTCGCAGATGCATTGGGCTCAAGGACGAAATCACTGGAAAGACTCGTCGAGCTCATCAAGTCTAATGTACAAAATTGGCTGCTCAGGCCCGAGGACGAGGTTGTAACTCCTGCATCTAGGGCCGGTCTTATCTTGCTTGTGTTCTGCTGCAAGTCGGAGCGTGAGAAGGTGATACGGGAGTGGGCCGAAGCGGTCCGAACGAGGCTTTCGGGCCGGAACAGCACCGCCGGTGGCTTCTTTGCGGCACTCGTCATGTCATACTCCATCGTGTCGACGTTGGACCTGCAAGACCAGGACAAGGCGCTGATATGCGACTCTATTCTTGAGCGGTGGGCAACGGACAAGGACACGGACACACGCGTGCTGATGCTACGCAGCATCACAGGCAGTGAGCTGTTGGAGCAGAACATTGATGTCTTTCTTGACCTTGTAGCAGAGGGCCTGGACGATTACACAACTAACGCGCGGGGCGACGTGGGGTCACTCGTTCGATTCCGGGCGGTGAAGGCTACAACGGCGCTGTGGGAGTCGTTTCTCAAGGGAGATGACAAATTGCAGGTTGTGTCGTCGCTCTTCCTCCGAATCTTGCGTCTGGCGGCCGAGAAGCTCGACAGGGTCAGGGCTGAGGCGCAGGTTGCACTGGCAGCAGCGCTGAGTCCGAGGTGAGTCGGGTGTGCTCTCTTTGCATGATCACGGGTCGGGCTGACATGCAGCGACCTACCTCCTGCTGGTTGTTGTTATTATACCCTTCTATTGTTTCTATTGCTGATCAATTGACCAAATGGTCAACGCGCGCATAGCCACGCCACTACGCTGCGCACCTCGACGTTCTCGTCCAGACCGTACTTTGGTTTCCTGCTTGACCTGCTGCGGGCCAAGGAGGACCGGCTGCACCCCGCCATGGCCGAGGCGGTCAGCGACGGCTCCGGCAACGGCTCCACGCCCCCCGGAAGCGGGCAGGGTGATAAGTGGATGGAGGAGCTGATGGCAGGGTTCGTGTCGTCCGCTGATACGGGCAACGAAGATCTGGTGATTGCGACGCGCGCGGCGCTCTGCGACTTTTGCGCCCTGTCAGATGCTAACATTGACTCGGTGTGCACCGCCCTGGTCCGGAATCTCAAAAGCCGCCAGGGCCAGGACCGGGTGCTTGTGCCGACGCTTGAGGTGATTGCCTTTTTGTTCCACGTGGGCATCTTTGCGCGCTGTGGGGCGGTCGACTACAAGAACCTCTGTCTGCAAGTACAGAAGGCGGGCTACAAAACAGGCAATGTGCGCAAGATAGAGGCGTGCATCAAGGTCTACGGAGCCATCGCGGCATTGGACAACGGCGACCACAATCAAGGGTCGGCAACTGCTGCCGGAGAGAGTGGGCTGAGGAGGCGGGAAGCAACGGGCGAGGCTAGGAAGAGGCTTGGGGCCCTCGTGTTCCATCCCTGGCCTCGGGTCCGGAGCATGGTCATCGACGAGCTCTGGGGCCTGTTGATGGCGCTCGGGGATGAGCCGGCTGCCCAGAGACTCAAGGGCGTCGACTGGGGCGTGGCCAATAAGGCAGCTGTCAGGGCACTGGTGGAAGCCGTTGGGTTCGCATAGTGACCTGTCAACGTCAACTATATGCTCACTATAGAGGAACGTCGTCGGTAGTTGGTTTTAAGTCCCTTGACGTTGAGCTGCGCTGTGAATGGGGGTAAGGATCGTGTCTTTATAGCTCCTCGCTATACCTGCTCCATACTACGGTGGGGACTGTGACTTGCACTGTGCAGCCATTTCGAGAGTTGAGACACATGCCACAGGGCTGGCTGGCTGGGTCTGGGCCAATCATATGTCGGAAAAGAGGTGTCCGCTTTCATGAAGTCCTCCAGTGCCTCATTTCCCTCATCTCATCGCCGAGCGCTTTCTCTCGTGTTTTGTTCTCAAGGCTGAGCTCGACTCTCGGCCTTGAGGTGTCTCGAAGCATGCAATCCAGCACGATCTCCGAGTTTACAGGCGAGTTCGCACCGAGACAGCCCGTTGGTCCTCCGCTCGTTGAGTCTGACGGATCGAATAATACTTGTAAGATGCTGGTGGTGGTGGTCTGTCAGTGTCCACAACGGTGTGAGAATCGCGCGGATTCCTTCCTTCAAACGAGCATCGGAAAGGAAGCATGAACCGCAATGAACCCCCACCCATCGTCGGAGAGAAACGGGAAGACACGGAAATGGAATATTCAACGAATCACAACCCCCAAATATCATGTCAGTTTGGCGGATAGTCGTCGATCTGGCGCCAAAACGAATACCTGGGCTTTTCTTGGAGGCTGGGGAAAACGGAGTCTTTCAAGAGGGGCAGGGGTAAGCGAGCCACCCGGAATGGGAGGATTGTGCCCCGGCCGGGGGACCTCGACGGGGGGTAGGATTGGCTGCGAGCGGGCGATCCTCATTGGGGGGAGGGGTCATCCCTTTTTTTTGGTGGTTGTTTTCCATGTGAGGCAGCTCGGCCTGCATAATCTAACCAGCGTACACCCCTCCAAATGCACAGCACTTTGCTGATGCTTCCTCATGGTTGGCTGGTTGGACTGGGGGAGGGGATTTTTTTTCTTCAGCGAGGGTGCAAGGATTTCGCTGCCGTTACACTCGTTATTCTTTACCCTTTTGCGATCATCTGAGTCGTCCGTATCATTTGGGTTTTCTTTTGGCCACGAATGCCTTTCTAACGTATCACAGATGGGCTTCCCTGCCTTCTGACCGTTGTTCCCCCCCTCCCCAGCATTTTTCTTTTTATTATTAGGTGATGGGCTTTGTGCTCTCGGGTGTTGAACCCGGGTTCTGGGCAGGCTTTTGGTCGCCGGTCAGCTTGATGCCTACGTCATAGTCGTCTATTGTGTAACAAATCAGTGGTGGTGTCTTTGATTGAAGTCATGGGTTCGGGTTGAGGAGCTGCGCGGGTTGCGAAATGGCGAGAAGCAGGGATTTGGAGTTGATTGTCAAACTTGAATAGGAAACGGGCAAATGGGGATGGCAATGTAAGCGAGTGGTTTGTCGTGTGTGGTACACATACTCAACTGCTCCAGCCTAGACTGTCTGTGTCATCATACTGAACGATGATTTTTTTTCTGTCTCTGCAACAAGGATAATCAAAAGAATGACAGCCACTTCATGGATTTGCCCCAAAGTACCGAGTCTTAATTTAGGAACTGGGTAGAATAGGGGAGAGTTATGGGGCAGACGTTAACAGCAACAACAATGAGTTAAGCTCGACTGTCTATGTTCAAGCATATATATTAACGCTTCCGATTATTCAAATGCCAATATCTCTTGGTCAAGACAACACGAGATTCAATTAATGCCACTGGGTTTTGATGTCGTGACTCAACTTGTTGGGGCCAGGCAACTCCAACTTGGTTACTCGGCGCTAACCGTTCAAGTAACTGCTGTATAATATGAAATCAAGGTGTTGATCGGCCTGGTGAGCCGACCAGACTGGGTTTAGTTGCAGTTCTCCCACTTAGGTCAGCGATCAATATATTGGCAGGCAGTTACACCGCAATGCGTATCACGTCAAGTGAACCATGTACGTTGCGCTAGCAGTAGCGCTGCGGAGACAAGCGGCCATCTCGTACATAATGCCTCACGCATGTGGAAGATCGATCGTCAAGAAGATTCAACCGTGTTGTGGCCGAGGCTCAAGTGGCCTGAGGACACCTGCTTATTGGCACGGTCACGAGCACTTCTGTTAGCCGACACAGTATCCGTATCCGTATCGGCATCACGGCAGATTAACCGTGGCGGATCGGATAGATCAGATGCTGCGGGCTCAGCGGGAACGTTAAAAAAACACAACTACCTTATTGCTTCCGCTCCGCCAAGATATCGCCATTCTCTGGATCGCTTGTCAGACGGAGGAATTTCCCTCAGGCTGGTGCTGGTGTCTAGACAAAAATAATATGGAAGAAGCGTTGGCGTCTGCGAACGCTCGCTTCTGCCGCGGGCCGATATTGCTTGTCTAGGGGGCCATCAAGCCACAAGTCCTCCTGTCCTGCTGTCCTTGCAAAAACGGCGTGCCTTTTGAACCATAACGAACCGTTCGTGACGGCGGTTACGCCCGTCCAGTCGCCTGACACAAATTAAATTTCCGACGAGATGTCGACGAGGCGGTGAGGCCATGAGTGCTGTCAGTCTCAGGCAGGATCGATCCTTCATCGGTTTTCTCTTGCTCCACTCCCGGGATGATGATGTGCATTAGCCAATAGCGGCGCGCAAGAATTTAAGGCTAGGCGCTCCCTAGTATCCCGCGGCGAGGACGGGCGTGTCCGCGGCCCCAGAGAGTCCACAGTTTGAAGGGCGATCGTGCGAAGGTTCAAACCCATCGGATCTCGCTTCGTTGTGGCTCGCCTTGTGAGCTGTGGATGATTGCAGAGCCGGAATTTATTCCCTAGTGGAGGAGGCTACGGGTATACGGCGTGGGATCGAGTCGCCGGATGTTCAGATCTGCTCATAACACTGCGACTCAAGGCCGGTAGCGTCTGAAAACTCTCAGCGTAACATTAACGGGCAAGGCACATCGCCCTGGTGCCACGATTGGCCAACGTGTCACGTCGAAGTTCTCAAATGGCGCTGCTCTTGTTGCAACGGCGGATACTCGACCAACCGGGGGTTTGGCTGAGCACCACCAACTCATTGAGATCCGTGGGAAGGGCGGGCCTGTCCCTGTCCGGCGTTTTCTCCCATCGCACCCTCGGTTGCCGGACCCGAGCGGTGGAAGTGGGTGGCTGGTCTTCTCGCAAACAACACCTCTTGCTCCGGGAACCTGCTCGCACTCACCAATTGGACGTCGCCTGCTGGTGTTCTCTGCCTTTTCGACCTTTGCCGCTTAGGGGTGCTGTGTTGCAACGGCCATGGAGCTGAGCCGTGGGTTAGGTTGCTGATACTACTGCGTTCGCATGTTCAAAACCCTCCTGTGACCGTCCCTGCTTGGACCAATGCCCGCCGATTGAGTGGATATACGTATGCTGTTGCGTTTTCATCTTGCGCAGCGTGCGCGGGGTGTTGCTGCAGCTGCTCCATGAAGCATGCTGGAAGCGTTCCATCTCTGTAACGGTCAACCCCGTCGGATCACGATCTTCCCCGTCCAATGCCAAGGCCGTGCCCACTCGGTCTGAACAGGAACCAGTCGGTGTACGGATGCTTCGCGGAGTTGCCACTGTCGCACAACAGAGGCGCCTGGACTACGTACATCGCACACGCCATGCTCGATGCAATGCTTGAGAACGGAGGAATCGTCAAGCTTGGCGGCACCTGCCGCTGCAGCACTGCAGCCACGCAGCGGAAGGCAACGGAAACCAGCCCGTCATGCCCGTCGGCTTTGATACGTACTGTAGAGTATCCTAGCGCTTTCTTGTTTCTCAGCAGTTGACGCTTGGTAGCAAACATGCTGTTACATATACAAGCGTTCACGAAAGTCGGTCTTGTGAGTGTCTCAATTCAGCCGGAATATCGCATTGCGTAAACGCCTCGTCGGCCTTGGGATCTTGCACCTCATCTTCGCGGAACCAGACTGTAGACCAGGCCGTGCGCGCCAGAAAATGGGGGCATTTCGTACCGAGGACGAGTTACGACGGGTTCAGCGTGATGTCTCCGGCGCTGTAGTAGACGCGAGGCATGTTTTGCGGCGTTAGCTTTTTGCGTCAGATTATCGTGCCCTCCTCCGGTGCTCTTCGGGCACGATGTCGGGAGCGAGGTGCACAGTCAACCGCCGGTGGAAACTAAGAGCGGAAGTCAAACTGATTGCCAATCTAATCGATACCAATGGCCTTCGCTGAGGAGCGAGAGAGTCATATAGGCTGCCCATGAAATGCTATGGCAAGCCGGCGCCGCGCGGAGCCCTGTAGCTATTCTCGTCTCGCAGGCTTGCACGGGGCTCAATATCGAAAGTTTTCTGACGCGGCGGGAGACATTTCTTGACAGGAGCGACAGAGCGGAGGTGCCCTGCGGCAGGGGCGCTCGCGCTGCTGGCAACAACCACTCCTCCCGCGAAGACTCAAGAGAGGGGAAGGGGGGTCGGGGGGTCTGACCCCCGCTCGCGGGCTGCTTTGATCCCTGTTCATCTGCGCTGTCCAGCCCTTGTCGAACGCACAATCCAATTCACAACCTCGACCACTCTGGCAGCTTCCTCGTCTCTGTGCAGCATCTTTGTCGCTGACTGAAACATTGAGCGATGCGGCAGCGGCAGGTTTCGCTGCAGAATCGGAACTGAAATGGAAATGGCTGTGGCAGCACTCCCTCGTGGCCGATTGATATGAAATGAGCTGCGGATATCCATCGTTAGAGTTGGCCGTCGATGGGACGCTGGACGCTGGACGCTGGACGCCAGACGCTTGGGGATGTCGTCCCCGCCGTTTTTTGGCTGCAATACCACCTGGCGCTCGATACTATCTCGCACAATTGAAATGCAACTGCAAAATGCGACCGTTTTGGTCACCAACTATTGAGGCAAAGTGTTCCGTATTGTGCTCTGGGCGGGCCGTGATCGACATGCATTGAGGTGCAGCACCAAGGCCCGCAGCCATTGAATACTGCGGAGGTATGCGACTTCTGGCCTGTCAGTCAGTCCGTCAGCGCCTTGGCAATGCTATGGACAGGAAAAGGAAGTACGTCGCGTACGACTGCGTTCTGCAGCGCCTGCCTGCCTCTCGGCGATCCTGAGCTGTTTCCATGATAGCGCCCCTTTCCCCTCTCTTATCCAGAGTCGGGATGCTGGCGTTGCAATTCCGAGATTTGTGCGGCTGATCTTGTCAGAAGGCTTCTCGCTCTCGGCGTGCTTGCTCCAGACAACGGTTGCCGTGTTGTTTCTTTTGGGGCGTTTGGAGCGGAGTCGTCGAGACCCCGGGAGGGAAGCAGGATGAGTTCCGCTTCGACTGTTCGCTCCACTCAGCCATTTCAGGTTCCATTCGTTCAATCAGGCAATCCCACGCCCAGCGGCCCACGGGGCGCCATATACCCTGCACTCCCGTCCCTGTCCCGCTCACCCTAATGGGAAGGCTGCCACCACACTCAGCACAGGCTGAGTAGGTAAGCAATATAGACAGCCCCCAGACTAAGAAAACCACCTCCTCCCCCTTCCTGCATTGGATGGATTCTGGGTCAATCGTCCCCCGACCTCAAGCCTAGACCACTTTTACAACAAGAACAACGACGACGACGACAACAACAACACGAAATAGAACTTTATATCGCCAGTCGCCTCTTGCTGGCTTCATTGCTTACTTCGAACCTGATTCAGCGTATAGAGACTGTTTTGTTGCTTGACCATGACAACAGCGCTCTGAAATCCCGCTCGACCCTCGACCCTCTACGCCTGATCGACCCCCTAATCCCGACGTTCTTCGACCCAATCTCCTCACCTTTCCAATTCGCCGAGCCGCCGCCGACTTCATCGATCGGAAACGACGCCCCAGAAATCGAAAACATCGCGCATTCTCCTTCTCCCCTCGAAATTCGCAAGCCGTCGCGTTGGTTAGGTGCAGCGACACCCTAGCGAACGCAACGCACTCCGACCACCCACCACGGCACAATCAAGCACCAATAGCGCGCTCGGCGACGGGGAGCCCGATTTTGCCATGGACGCACTCAAGCACATCGTGGCCAACATACCCGACTGGCTCAAACGTCTCGAAGAGCTGAATGGCCAGGTCGCTAAACGCCAGAAAGAGTTGGCCCAGCTGACAGAGCCACAATCCCAATCCGACGCGGGCGTCACGCCGGCCACCAAATCTCTTAGGAACAAGGGATCACAGGAGTCCCTCAGGCCACATGATGAACCCGAAGCCCATCCCAAAGAATCGACACCGCAGCCAGAGATCGCCCCGGTCGTTACCGCCGTGGCTCCCGCCAACAAGGAGCAACCCGTGCCGAGCAGTCCTTCAGATCCTCAATCGCCCTCGGCTGTTGCCCGACAAACAAGTCAAGCACGTGCCGCTGGACAGGCTCGGGCACGCGCGACGCTACGCAGACGGCAACGATCCGACTCGGTCATCAGTGCTGAGGGAGCCGCGCCCAAGTATCGCACGCGTAGCATGATTATTGTCTACTACGACAGTTACGTGCAGCTTTTCTTTGAGGACCTCGTGAAGTTCGTAAGTGCTAGCCGGAACATGATGCGCAAGGCAAAAATGGCCGCCAAGGTGGCGCAGATCAAGCGGCTGGCCGAACTTGAGATGCCCGACGAGAGCGACGAGGACGAGGCGGATGAACCTAGCACACCCAGCCCTGCGGACGGCGCCATCGCCGCACTGGAAGCTGCACCATCTGTCGACAAGGATGGTGAGGCCGAAGAAAAAATCCCTAGTCTGCGGTATATGAGTGCAAGACGGATGCAGTCGCCGGGCCTACTCATGGCACAAGCTGCACTTGGGCGCTCGATGTACTCGCGGGCTGGTATGGGTGCTAGAGGTGCATTCGGCCGAAGTGCCATGGGCCCTCCTGGGCTGGATCCGCTCGAGAAGGATATTTATGATGACCTCGACAAGGGGTTGGAGTATGTGCAGAGCATGTGCGAGCATGCGGCGCACCAATTCTTACGAGATGGTGACTGTGCCGAGGAAGTAGGCAAGATTTCCGCCCGCATGGCCGAGACCAAAGAGCTTGCCGACCGCGAGCTGGAGCGGGTGCAACGCGAGGAGCCGGAAACACTGAAAGCCGCCGAAGACGAGTCTCGTGGACGCAGCTATCGCCCTCCTAGTATGAGAAAGGACCTTACCAGCTCCTGTAGTCACCGGAGCGACCCCAGTATCAAGGATGCCCTCGCCTCGGCGAAGGCTAACTCGGGTCCCGTCGCGAACGGCATCGTAGCCGGCAGCAAACTTGCAGTGGACGAAGGCCTGGAGGGTATGCAGACGGACGACACTCCGAAGCAGCCCTTGAACAAGGGGACGCGAATGATGTGATTTGGTTGAACGCTGTTTGCTGATGGTGTGAAGTGTTGGAGGCGGGTCTCGACCAAGGAAGAACGTCCAGTTCCGGGCACGCTTTTGGGCCTGGCAGCGTTCATCAAGCGCCATACACCATACGGTCTCGCGCAGTGGCCGGTTCCAACTCCAGCGTAGCGCGGCCCAGTTGTGGTGGGCCAAGAAAAGAACGCTCTCACCAGGCGGCCACCTTCACAACTAACGAACTCGGAAACGAAGTTTCTCTGTGAAGGGCAAATGTCTTCTGGCCGACCCAGATAATTGGGGAGCTGAGAGAAGAGTCAGCTGAAGCAGGGCGAGCTGTTGGGGTGATTTGTGAGGGCATCGAACGCGAGGAGAGCGAGTTTTGGGACGACGTCCTATCTCGCCAGCCGGGCTATTCTAACGACTTTTCCCCCTTTTTGAACATGGCAGGCGTCTTTATCGGCAGGCATAGCACCGGAGTTCCTTTTGGTCCTGTCTTTCTTTATGAGTGTTGTTCCCTCATTAATACAGCGACGCAAAAACAAAATCTTTGGGACATGGCGAAGCGAAGCGAGCGAACGAGAATATCCCTTTTTCATATCGTTTTGGGAAGGCAGGCTGCGGAAATCAAATGCTCGGGAATCTCTGGTATGAGAAAGGAAGGATGAATTGGGTGGATCATTGGGATATTTTGGGACGGTCTGCCGAATCTTGTTGGACTTTTATGATGAGCGGGTGCGAAATTCTCGTTTTCCTCTCGTATTCCTTCTCTTGGATTAGGAAGGGGGCAAGGAGGAGAGCGAAGAAAAACAGGAGATAGGTTCCTGTTTGGCTAAACGAGCGAACTCTTACTAGAGAGGTGCGCCAGAGGAAGTACTCGAAGGAGAAAGCGGAGAGTTGTCTCAGTGGATGAGGACAACGACATGTCATCATGACACTAGATCTCGGATCAGATCAGACGGATCCTCGCGGTCAATGCGAGACGCAGATATCCGAGCTCAAGGACATAATTCTATTTATTCCATGCTACGCTATGTGCCTGCCTGAGCTGCTGATTGTGAAGTCGCCAGCCTCCAAACCTCTGGCTTCTGGTATATCCTTAATGGTGCCGCTGCTTACTATCTACCCCATAATTGATCCTCAAAGGAGAGGACCCGTTACAAATTTCGGCTCGTTCGCAATTTATACTGAATTCGCTCTGCAAGCTCGTCTGGCGTCTGCACGGGTAGCTGGATATCGTTGTCTTGATTCGCGAACTGCTCTCTCCTCTCCCGGACCTCTTCCTGAATCCGACGGGTTTCGTCCGCGAACTCCTCTTCGCTCATTCCCAACACCGCTTCCTGGGTCAAACGTTCTGGTTTCGCTGTCCATGTGACCGTCCATACCAACAGCGTTGTCCCCTCTCCCTTTCCAACCTCGGTATCCCGCGCCACTTCATCTTCTGTGTGGTGTTCCCTTCCGTCGTTAGCCAACTCCGCTTCCGTGGTCGGCCATCTTTCGGTAGGCTCTCTCCCGGACTGCGAGGATAGACAGGGAACCCCCACGAAGTGCTGGGCCAGTTGACGATCTCCTCAAGCTCTTTTCTTCTTTGCGGGATCGTCTCAAAGTCCATCACCAGTTTTGACAGGCTCGGCATCAAGGCGAATGCTAAGGCCCGGGACGTGGGATGTGGCTCACGCCGGCGTTCGGGATATTTCATGGAGCTCAACATTGTCATTTCGTCAGCCTTTCCAGGGGAAAGGGATCTATTGCCAGCCCATTGTGTTCGACAGGTTGGTCCGCATTGCCCTCGACCAGTGTATCTTTGGATCTGACAAATCGATTCTATCCGTTCTAACTGTTGTGGCGGATCGTGAGATGGAGGTAACGGACTCTGTCAAAGACGTTGACCTCGGAACTCGGTCTCGACTTCAGCGAGTTCACCATTCTCTCCAACCACTATTGCGATATGAGTAAGTGAATCCTCTGAAGGCGACAGGCCGAGTGAAAGGGTACTTGGGGTTCCATAGACCAACGCCGAACTGGGCCGTTCCAGTGGAACCATCGTCTGTATTGTAATACTAGCTCTGGCGAAAGAAACGCAAGATCCCTTAACACATACGCGCTGGAGAGCTCTCTGTTCAAGGCGGGCATGTTGGCGGTTTCCAGGTAGATGCGTCTGCAAGTTCGGAGAAGGACGGTATCCATCACTCTCTGCCCGTGGCATCCAGGCCACAGCCCTTCGTCTTTTGCCAAGGCATCATCCACAGCCTCATCGGGTGCAACAACGTCGTCGCTTTTCGGGTCATGGTCGTAGTGAATGTGGAAATCGTGATCGCTTGCAGCCGGGATCGACTTGACTTTTTCGCTGAACGCCTCCGTGAATATCATAGTGCGGACTTCAGCTGGTAAACGGCTGAAGAGCCTACACTGAGACTGTGGACAGGGGGTTTCCTACGACCAGTTCATCGTTGCTAGAGTTCCAGGGAGGCGATGTTGTTGTTATTGCTGTCCACGACACATGTCCGGGGAGGGGAAACACGGACGGATAATAGGTGTTTATTTGTGATCACTGAGAGAGAAATTTGGCCAGCCTTCGGATCAAAGTAGGTTAAAGTGGTCAGTCTGCCTCGAGCCTGCCGCTGTTTCGTTGAGCAACAACCCAGAAGGTCTCACGACCTCACCCCTATCAAAATGCCAAGGCAGGGGCGGCTTACCAGACCCTAACCCCAGATCCCGATGGTGGGGTGCGTTTGAGAGGCGGGGTGGGTGACCTTGCGTTGCAGACCCAAAGGTCGAGGGATTGACGAGACTTGCTTTCACCGAAAACCAACGCGATACGGCCGACCATGACTGAAGCCAAGGCGAACGCAGAGGCTCTGGTGCCTAGGTTCAAGTTTGAGCGACCTCTCAACCAAGGTTCGTCTGGGATCTGCTCCGCGACCACTTCCACTCCACCGCTCACTCGATGTTTCTTTCATCCATGCAGACCAAGCTGGCCGCCGAACTTCGCTCTATGGCACCATCGACTCGCAGCCCGCCCTTTTGGTCCTTGAGCGTGCTCCGTTTCCAAGCTCCTCCGAGTATCTCGAGGCTGTTCCCGCTAGCCTTCGGACACTCAGGAACCTCGGTGCCAATGATATCTACCACTGGTACCTGGCCAACAGCGGCGAAGTCAGTCGCAAGATTGCTCTGGGTGAAGAAGCCGACGGGGATGCGCTGTTTGCCGACCTGAAGATCAACCTCATCTATCCATGCACCGAGAAGCATGTCAAGAAGTATAGCAAGCAGGGAGTGCGCTTCGTGACCGAAACGCCCGCCATCTATCTTGAGCATGTGCGGCCCTACATGCAGGCGCAGCGTGAGGCCGGGCGGCTAAACTGGGCCTTCAACATTATCGAGGGTCGAAAAGAGGTTGAGGACGTCATCTACCGGACACCATTCGGCCAGGATCCCGAAGAGGGCTTCCTCCTGCTCCCGGACTTGAACTGGGACCGCAAGACACTAGACGCCCTGCACCTACTCGGCCTGGTAGAGCGACGCGACATCTGGAGCTTGAGAGACTTACGGAGGAAGCACATCCCCTGGCTGCGCCACATGAAGACCAAATTTCTCGAGGCCAGCACCAAAGTGTATCCCTCCATCGAGGAAGATCAGCTCAAGCTGTACGTCCATTACCAGCCAACGTACTATCACTTCCATATCCACATCGTCCACGTGGCACTCGAGGCCGGCGCGACGCAGGCAACGGGGAAGGCGGTCGGGCTGGACAATATTATCGAGCAACTCGAGGTCATGCGCGGAGACGATGAGGCGGGTATGGACGCTGTGACATTATGCTACACGCTAGGGGAGGCGAGCGATCTTTGGAACGAAGTGTTCGAGCCTCTCAAGAAGAACGGTACAGCTTCTCAATCGCTACCAGCAGATCGTTGACATTTGCTCCGGCTGGGCAATCTTTCCATTCTCCGTCGTCACGGACGCAATAGATTTCGTTGTTGAGCCTCACAGTACAGCTCCTGGTCACACCAGCCTGCGTCTCGTGTTAGCAGATACATCCGGAATGGCATAGACGCAGTGTAGCTTCGTATACCTCCGAACTCCTCCGCACGCTATTCCGCAGCATGCCCATCCCAAACGCGCCATCGTCCTTCGTCGCGCACTTGTTGAGCTCGTCAAAGTCGATGGCGTGCTCCAGAGCGCAGTCCTCAACCAGACTGCGTTGCGGTATATGCTTGTAATCCCGAGTCATGCACATGGTAAACCCGAGAAACGACTTTGGGTCGGGATATAGCTCTTGCGCACAAAGCTCGATGATGTTTCCAAGGCCTGTCACCGCTTCAGCACTTTGTCGCAACAAGGGACATTTTGAGCACTCACATTCTTCTGGCCCATGCTTGCAATCTACCCCATCGTTGTCTGTTGGCCGCCCGATAAAGGTCAAGGTGAAGTTGACCTTATCTTGCGCCTTTTGCATAGCCGGAAGGATCAGGTCTCGGAGACAGTCCTGTAGGAAGCCGGGTCAGGACGGTACATCTCGTAGAACGGGCCACCTTTGTCGTCTACCTACCCTCGCATCTGGACACTTGCTCATGATGTGCGCCTCCAGCGGAACCTTAGCCGTGGCTGGCTGGACCGGTTGCGCTGGCAGCGCACGCTCTAGTCGGTCCGTCCATCGGTCCGTCTTGAATTGGGAGAGCGACTGTAGGTGGTAGAAGCAATACAGGAGCACTGCGATAAGCACAAGGGGAATAAAAGGCCGGTTGCGGCGGTTGCGGCACACGCCCCTGATTGGTGACATGGAGCGCGGCGGCTGTTGTTGCTGCTGCTGCTGCTGCTGCTTCTCGTCCATCGCCGCGTTGGGCTGCTCCGTCGCGGTCGGTGGTACTACTACCGAATACTCGAAACGTGCTATATGGGCTAGGTGATATGGAAGATCGGATGGCGTCGTCAGCTATGGATGCAGGGGTTCTGTAATACGTGGCGGGCCGACTCGGTCGATCGGGAGAAAGCTTCTGTCAAGGAAATGGAGAAGGAAAGATGGATCTCGTCTTGGTTTCGTCGGGAGAAATACCGAGTCAACTGCAGAGAAGCACTGGAAGCAATCAATCTCCCGCGAAGACGCGACTGCGGGGCAATGCGCACACAATCTCGAGCTACAGAATAGAGCCGGGCGCCACTTCTAGAACCTTGTTTGTCGGAGGATTATTGCCAATGGAAGAAGGCTGAATGAACTGCGAAGGAGAAAAGAAATATCACCACGCATCGTGCTTCGTGCGCTTCGCCATCGGATGGCTCCGTCAAGGTCAAAGAACGGCCTCGTTGCATGCCCTTTCACAGCTGATGTTGCCGTTTGCGGGACTTTTTTGTACGGATTCCACCGAAGCAGGGGCCAGGGGCAGGGGTCTTCGCCCAGGTCGCTGGCGGGAGCTCAGGCAGCGGTGATCATCCGCCATGCTTGCTGCACTACACCCGTCCCGCCGGGGGGCGTCTCGGATTGGCTCCCTTGGCTGGATGATACGTGACATCCGCTGAGATGAAAGACAATACAGGCCAACGAGGGAACATTAAGAGCAACTTGGAAGCCTCATAACAGCTCGACCGCTTCTGCCTAGCCCTGGAAACTTAGACGGCCACTGCATGCTCTGAACGTCTCGCCTTGACCAGCTGTGAGGTCATGAAGGCGCAATGTCGACTACCAATCCTGCCCTTGACGACTTCTTGAAGCCGCTAGAGATTGATTCATCCTGCATCTCTGGGCTCACGGACGAGCTGGCATCAACCTTTCGCAAGCTCTCGTCCCAGTCAGCAGACCAGTTTCTGCCTACGCCCATCTCGGAATCCATCCTTCGCCCTGTGGCGGGCCAGGATCGAGGTCGGTAAGTCAGCATGCGCAGCGCGATGACACCGCTAGATGAGCTGACAATATTCTGGCTTTCTGCAGCTTCCTTGCTATAGACATGTGAGGATCCCAATGCCCCGCTGTTCAACACTGCAACTAGTGCCGTTCCTGACATCTGTGTTAGTGGTGGGACGAACCTGCGGGCCGCATTTATCGAACTGCTGGGGATTTGTGAAGATGCAGCACAGGTCAACGGGGATGGGGCGCAGAAGAGCTCAACCACTGCCCGCCAATTATTACGGCATCTGGAGCATTCGTGGCCGATACAGGACCATCTCAAGAACGAAAACTCGGACAGTTTGTTCGCATGGATCGGTAGCAAGGTGGTCCAGGTGGTTGGTAAGGGATGCTCGGAATTTGACTTATCCCCTGATGAGGAGCTCTTCATGGGTGTCACATTCAGCTTCCCGATGAAGCAGAGTTCGCTATCCCAGGCGACGCTCATGCCGATGGGCAAAGGCTTCGCCATAACATCCAACCTTGACCTGGGAGGCCACTTGATGAAGGGCTATGAAAAGCACCGGACGTCTCGCCTGCCACCCATCAAGATTGCCGCCATCTCGAATGATGCCGTGGCCACCCTCGTGTCCTTCATCTATCAGTTTCCAGCTGCGGCACACCAGAAGGCTGCGATGGGCCTGATTGTCGGTACGGGTTGTAACGCCACGATACCCCTGAAGCTCAGCAGCCTTCACCAGGACAAGCGGCCGGTTTCTATTAGCGTGTCGCCTGACCAAGATATCGCCGATGTCAAGATTGCCGTAAACACGGAATGGAGCATAAACGGCACGGCCCCTCCTCTGCGGAAGTTCGGCCTAATCACGCGCTGGGATGAGGAGCTGGACAAGACAGGAGAAGCCCCAGGCTTCCAGCCGCTTGAGTACATGACAGCGGGACGATATTTAGGGGAGTTAGCAAGGCTCATCTTTCTCGAATACATCACCACAATGGAGGGTCTGGCGGTTGACAGTCTGCCGAAACGGCTACGCCAGAGGTTCGGCCTCTCAACAACCTTCATCAGCCACTTCTTTCCTGGAAGCCCACGAGGCCGAATACTGGACCAGCTCGAGGCAGAGTTCCCAGTGGATAACTTCCAATGGACAGACCCGTTAGCCCACACCTTGTACCGCATCTCCAAGGCAATTGAGATAAGAGCAGCGGTGATTATTGCTGCGGCGATCGTCGGCCTCCTGCGATGCGCGGGGGAAATAGGAGACGTACCAGACACGGAGCAAGGCCCTGACGTGAAGGAACTGGTTGTTGGATACACAGGCGGCTGCATACAATATTTCCAGAATTACCTTGCAGACACGCAGAGGTTCCTAGATGGGATTATGGAGCCTCACCAGCATCTTAAGGTGGTTTTGCGCCCCTACCATGACGGCGGCATCACTGGAGCTGGGATACTGGTCCCAGCTGCCCTTGCGGGCAGGGTTGTGGCGAATTAGAGGTCTCTTTTTGATGATAACCTCTTACCCCCGTCCATGCTATTTATCATCCATAGCCGGTCAAATAAAATACGAATGGCTATTCGAACAAACGGGTCTCCTATGTCACTGCGTAAAGAAAATAAAAACATAGGTTTACTGGCCATCGTTGAGTTATCCTGTCGTAACTATGTAGGCCGTACTCTGGGCAGGGCCGTACAGTACGCATGACGTGGTCCAGAGGCCTGTGGGGGCTATGGAGCCCTGGAGTCTGGCAGACTCTATGGCAGTCCAGAGTCCAGAGTGGATCTGGGAGTATCGTTCCAGAGTCTATAGCACAGTATTTCTGGGGTCTGGAGCGATAGTTGGAGTATGGTAATGTAATAGAATGATGATGGAGAGACCTTCGAGTCTCTCCATACCTGGGGGGCCGCGTGACTAGTCACGTGACCTCTGGCTACATGTTAAAAAGACCCGTGATGTGATAAGCCAAGGCCTTCCAGTCCCAGAACAAGACTGTGTGAGGATTCTAAGAACGCATTTTCGCACGGAGATAAGAGACCCTTTCTTTTGGCCCGAGTCTTCGTCGACGTCTACACCTATGCAGGGGCTTACCGAGCCGTTCCCGGCAGCTGTCAGCCGCTGAAAACGTGCCTCGGCAAACACGACCAACCCCTGCGCCGATCCCGAACCTCAACCCCACGCCGTCGTCCGTTGTACGGGCAGCCCCGGCTCGACATCATCAACGTCCAATGCGCCGCCGACCAACGCAATAGTCGCACTGCAGGTGCCGCAGAAAAAGCCATGGAGTTTGTCACGGCCCTTCGGGGCACCTTCGATGACGGCAAGCCGTCGCTCTTCGAGCTCCTCTCCGAACAACAGCTCGCCGCGCTCCTCCCGCCAACCCTCCGCTACCTCCTTACCGTCGCCACCCATCGCTACCCGCGCCATCTCCTGCGCGCCCTCAACTCGTTCGACGAGCTCTATACCCTCGCCGCCCTCTTTGTTGAGCGCTACTACCTGCGCACGCGCGCCGGCACCTTCACCGAGCACTTCTACGGCCTCAAGCGCGAAAAGGCCCTCGTCGCCGAGGTCCCACGCGCTGCGCGCGCCAGCCCCGCCGCCCTGCGCTACGCCCTCCGTCTCACCTCCGCCGACGTCTGGCGCAACCTCGCCGTGACCGTCATCCTCCCCTACCTCAAGCGCAAGCTCGACGACGCCCACGAAATCGACGCCCCGCGCGCCCTGCTCGGCGCCGCGTACAACCGGCCCCCCGCCGCCGGCGCCCCCTGGCGCGAGCGCCTCATCTACTACTACCGCTGGTTCCTCCGGAATGTCTACCCCTCCGTCAACGCCGCGTACTACTTCTCGCTGCTAGCCTTCCAGCTCGCATACTTGTTTGACCGGTCCAAATACCACAACCCCTTCCTCTGGATGATTGGCACGCGCGTGCGCAGGATGAACGCCGCGGATTACCACGCTATTGAGGCCGCGCTGGAAAAGGCCGCGACAAGAGGGGCAGGGACAGGCGGTAGGCCCGGGTGGGCGCTGGCGCCGCGCGCGGTGGGGGCTCGTTTGCTAGGGGGGCTCTCGCTAGTGTTGCCGACGAGCATCTTCGCGCTCAAGTTTCTCGAGTGGTGGTACGCGTCTGATTTTGCGAAGCAGTTGACGCGCAAGGCAGCAGAGAGCTTGGATCTGCCGCCCCCTGTGGTTGGTACGGGCAAGGTCGGCCCGACACAGAAGGCAACAGCAGCAGCAAAGAAAGCGGAAGGGGATGGAGAGGATGAAGAAGAGCGCGAGAAATCAGCAGAGGACGCTCCAATCGCTGCGTCATCACTCCTGCCCATCTATACGGTTGCCGCACCGGCAGATTCGTCGTTGTGTCCTATCTGCGAGGATGATATCACCACCGCCACAGCGTGCCAGACCGGCGTGGTGTACTGCTATACATGCATCCACAAGTGGATGGTAGGAACGCACCCGCGGCAAGAGAAATTTATGATAGACAAGGCCGGGAAGTGGGAAAGCGGAGAGGGGAGGTGCGCCGTCACGGGAAGAAAGGTTCTTGGTGGGACGGAAGGGTTAAGGAGAATCATGGTATAATAATGTTGGTGCCAGGGGTGATGTACATTGTAGTGTATGTGGATCGGAAAAGGAAGTACTGTAGAATATTGAACTCATAGCGTGACATGGCGGGCGTTTTGGACGGCGGAAGTAATCAAAAGAATACGGCTTTTCAGACCCAGGCTCACTGCTCTCGTGTTTTGCAGGGGGTAAGTGATGGTAGTAAACATTCTCTCCTAGGAATGATAATTCCAAAAACTACTAGTACGACTAATGCTACTACTACCTATACTGAAGAGTCATCCGATAAAGAGGTCCCGAACGCCCAGCGCCAACTCCAATACTTGTTCGACAACGAACGACTGACAACACAAGGCACAACCAACGATACCAACGAACCTTACTCCCCATCCATGCTGGCAGTTCACCCCATCGATGCCAGCCCTGTTTGCCCGTCCGCGACTTCAATATCACTCGCTAGTATTACCCAAAGCACCCAAACGGCCACCAACATAGCATCCCCCCAAAAGAGTTCCTGGGAAAGGGGCATTTGCCTCTCTGCGGTGCTCTGCCACCAGTCAGGATATACCCACCCACCGTGCGGCACCTCAACGCTTTTAATGCCTTCCTACGAGACAATCGCCATTGCCGCCACAATCGCGTCCATAGCAGAGCTGTGAGTTGACGCATTGGGACCGCCCCCGGCATTTGGTGGGCCCAACCAACTAATGCCCAGCTGGTTGTTCTCGTTGCGGTTGTTCTTCCAAATCGAGTCCGCGTTCGCCATAATGGCTGTGCGGAACACGTCCTGCGGCGCCACGGCGTGTAAGTAGTTCAGATTGCGCATGAAGATGCCCTTGAACTGGCTGCCGTCGTCGCCGCAGTTGGGCTCGCATCTGTCTACCTCGTGGAGGATCCCGAGGCTGTCGCAGAGGCGAAGGAGCGCGGCCTTGGCGATGTTGGTGGCCTCGTCTAGGTATGAGGTGTTATTATTGGTAGCCTTGGACAGCTCGACGAGCCCGCCAAGAATGACGCCTTGATTGTATGTCCAGGTGCTTGAGTTGTTGTTGAAGCAGCTTCCGTCGGCGTTGATTGTGAGACCGTCATTGATGAGGTTCCCCCCGTTGATCATGCCGGAGGCCTTGAACCACTCCCACTCGCCCAGAGCGATGCTGAGGTAGTCGTCCTTGCGGTCCGTCACCCGGTTTGCCAGGCTAGCGGCCACACTGAGGTAGAGCTCGTTGGCGATGGCATTCTTGTACTTGCGATCCTTCTTCCACCAGATCCCGCCTCCGCAGACACTGTCAGTTCCGTTCCGCATGTCCTCGAAGATGCTTTGCGCCATATCGAGGTATTTTTGCTCGTGCGTGACGTCCCATGACCGGATCCAGCCCAGTGCCCACCATCCTTCGTCGTCATAAAAGTCATTAAGAAATCCAGGAAATCCAGTATTGCCCTCAACTAAGTTATCCCGTCGTTGTCTAGTCTGGAAATTGTATATCGATGTGACCAGGTCGTTACCGGAAGTCCGCTTTCGTAACTTCGGAGGGGTTTTCTGTGCGTTCGTGAATGTGTTCGCCATGATTCCCGCAACGCCCAGGCTTTCAGCATTAGGGCTATCGTGCATAGCCCAGTCCGCAACAACGGTAAGGCAGTTGCCGCCGTTCCACCAGCCGGTGCTGTTCCAGAGACCTGTAGGGCTGTCATACCAGTTTTGAAGCGCCTTGACAGAATCGAGTGCGTTTAGGGAGTAGCTTGGAGCATCTGCCCTTGTGACGAGCTGTGAGCTCATCAGGACAGCAGCCAGAGTGACGAGGCCACCCCACGTTGCCGACACCATATTGATCAATATAGTTATGGATAATTAATATTTGTTATTCTGAGCGTAGGTCGCCATGAGAACAGGGGGGGGGGACAGCGACGGATACAAATACTAGTTGATATACGCAGGACGAATGCGGTACCAGTTGGAACACACCCGAGTTGTCCGTGTTGGACGAGGAAGGTTGAAAAGAGGCGAATGCACCTCCTAAGGTGAGCTCTGTGCGGCACCTCTTCAACAACGACTGCCTCATTCTCGTGCTGTCCAACTCCATGTTGGGATCCGAGGCAGGGTCAGGGTCTTGTGAGGGACACAGTAACTGGGCAGGAGCTAAGGTTTGTCCAAGGTTTCTCACCAACTACTTGAGCGTGGCCCATGCCTTGAGGAAGGGCTTCCTGGGAAAGGAAGCGGTCCTCGGGCAACCATGGGCTCTCGATGGCGTCGGCGGCGGTCGACATGGAAAGAATATAGGCTCAGGGAGGACAGAAAATGGCTGCCTCCTCTGCCGCACGGTGGTCGCAATGTCCCTCCTTACAATTCGTTATCCAGGCCCAAGCAGGAGCTAGACCCGCGATCGACATTCAAGCGCTGACGATCAGCCTCTGCAAGACGTTGAGATAAGATTTTGCGCTGTTCAAACAACGCTCACCGCGGTTGCCGCGGAGAAAAGGCCGACGCCTGAGGTCTAAGTTTGTTTAGCCTTGTGTTAGGGCGGTTGGTGCAACATATGACATATGACCCTCACGGACTGTGTCTGGTCGGGCAAAAAGAGCCAATATGGCTGAGAGAATTCTGTCTCGGTCAGCTGTCGGTCGTCGTCAGGAGATCTACCCTAGCAACACATTTGTTAAACCTCAGTTTCCAAAAGGGGCTTGGTGAATGCCATCAACCGTGGCTTCTCCCGCGCTAGCGGCACGGTCGACGGACTTCCCGTAAGACAGGAGCGCCATGTGAGTCGCAGATCAGCCTCGCTCTCGCCAGTTCCACCGTAAGGTTCCGGACCGGACGCCGATCCCCGGATTTGGGCCGTTCATCTCACGGCGCTGCTCGTAAAGCGCCTCTTCAGGTTTCTTTGAGAGTCTCATGTTGTCTTGCATATGCGGAGTCTATTTTCCAAATTTAGTTCTCCAGAGATGCTGTGCTAGCGATGATGCCCAAGTCTTGCACAACATGTCAGCTAGTCTCTGGGCTTGGTTAACGCTGAGCTACTGGTGGGTTGCTGGCCCCCAATGCAAGACGAGGGCGGGATTGGATAGGCACCGATAACTGAAGTTCGGCCATCAGCGGGAAGGCCCGGCTCCCTCATCCACCCTCGGGCGTTACACGTCGGTACCACGATATGCGCCTCCGATGCCCGAGCCGAGAGGGCGCGACATTGATCTCGGGGTCCAGCGGTTAGTTCTTGACCCTATCAGCTCGACGCAGAACTCAGCATGACCACTTGTTTGCCTGTAATGATTGGCACGCCCGCGAAGGTACGGACGGTTGTGACTTGCGGCACTGTGCTATAAGTTGACGGCTATTGGCTTTAGGAAATGTGATCACTTGAGACACGGAGTTGAAAACTGTGGAATGAGCGTCATGGGATGCAGGTTGATGGCCGATGATGGTGGTGCGGGACGGCTTTCGGCTCTGCGGCCTGTAAATTGGTTCCCCGCGAATGCGGGGTTGACCATCTTGCCAGGATGACCGCGAATCTCCACTGCGAAAGGTCAGGTCATCCATCCAGTATCCCCGGAAGCATCACAGTGCATTCGGCAGTCGGCATGGCTGCTCCTCGTTCTCTCCTCCCTTCCTTCAGCATTGCGTGAATTAAAAAAAAAACACCACAGCTGTCAGTGGCATGCTCGTCAGCGTAAACACCCCCGCGATCTCCACTTTGTCTTCTCCGCTTCCAGGGATTCCCCGCATCTCCCGATCGCAGATCTCCAACTTGGCTTCTCCAAATTGGGGTCCGAAGATAAAAACTACAGAACGAGAACGCTACATTTTAGATATCGAATGCGATGAAGATAAAGTGTGATACATAGCAGCAGATAGATGGCCCAAATTTCATGTATCACGCAATTTTTTTTTAAAAAAAAACCTCTTCAAGCCTTGGACTTCTTTTCTGCTGGTATCTGTCCATGTAAGAGGAGGCAGGGAGCAGTAAGAACCCCTGCAAAACTTACAGGATGCCTTCTATACGCCAGTGCTGTGACATGGCCATCTCAGCTATTCGTATCAAAGGGTGTACGTATCAACCTGCAGTTACATGTGGCTAACACATATCCTACTTGGCTATTTTCTATTTTCACTAAATGGAATAATGATACCGAATTCTTTGGCCACGGCACTCAGTTGCGAGCCGAGATCGGCCCGATGGTTCAGTATCCGGGATACTACCGCGTTGAGAAGATGATGGCTATATCAGGAAGCTTTTCAGACTGACTGCTAAAGAATTCTTCTTTCGCAGTTTCTGTGTCTTTGGCGTTGTTGTGCAAGGGCTATGCTAGCCACTCATCCAAGATTAGGCGCTGCGGTGGTTGAACGAAGCCGGAGCTGAGTCTGCACAACGGCATAGTCCAAGAGCCCATTCCGCTGGTACAGCTAAGTCTCAAGTGATACCCGGTTTTAGGACATTGCTTCCTAAGTGACCTAGTGTCACTGAGAAGACATTGAACATACAGACACAACGTGATACGTACCGGAATGACTAGATCCGTTGTTTCATCGAAGTGACGATGGTCAAGGCTGGACCTTCAAGGTTCATAACGCTTGATACCCAGTCAACAGCCAGAGACGAAGGCACCTATCCCAACAAGGAGGTTGCTGCATACACGTGTCGCCATTCCCAAGAAGTACAGCACACGTGTGCTCTCGGTGACTGAAAGGGCAGTCCACTGAGAGCGCAAGGCGTCGTCGGGCATCATCCAGTCATATCGCCAGTGCGAATTGTTGCGCGTGGGGGAAATCTCAATCACTCGAGCTGAAGATAGCAAGAGCTACCCATTCTAGCTCACCGAAGGGTGAGCGCGAACAATCCTTATACACACTTCATTAGTCGAGGTGGCTTGCGCGATTTCAAACCAGCTGGATGGTGAAACCCGGTAGTCTGCGAAATCGCTGTCTCGAGCACCCCCTGCCAGCGCAATGGCGCACCGCTGAAGAGATTTCATATCGTAACCGAGCACACCATGGAGAGTATGTCACAGTAGGCACCGGTGTAATAATTACTTACGTTTTCGGTCTGTGTGACGCACGTCGGCATCGGCTCAGCACGCCACGAGGAAGTGTTTTGGCTTGACCAGGATGATCGTTTGCGCTGCAACGTCGTTGAGAACCGTTGGAATCGCGGTAGTGGAGACAGGATCCGGCCCGAACCGAGAGCCATGGCAACCTTGCCCCCCCTTCGTTTCCGTGGGAAAGGCGAGACAACGGCGGGCTAAGACGCCTCAGGCCGGTCTTTTCTCTTTCGACGGAAGCTCCGAAAATGATTTGGTTTCGTCGGGTCTCGTCATTTCGCAGAGTCTTCCTTCAATCTCGACTGATCTCCCTTCAATATCTCGCCATCGCTTGGCAAGCGAGTAAAAAAACCACATGAAACTCTCGGTCGGGCGGAAGGATCAAGGTATGAAATGCGATACCATCAGAATCGAAGTGCGCCTTCCTAAAGTTGCCGGGCCAGCGAGGAAGGAAATTCGACCCGACGACGGTGCCATCACAAGTTGACCGATTCCATTTTCACACCCTCCCGCTGGAGCCGGAGCGGCACCCAGTGCCAACACTCCGGAGCTGCGGGAGGGGCCCACCCCACCCTTTCGCCCCATTTCGTCTGATTGCAACTCCCAAGCTGAACCCCACGGACACGGCTGATGATGCATGCAAGCCGTCCAAGATCGGGACTAGCGCACTTGTATGAGTCCCGAAGAGGAAAGCGCCACACAGATTTGGGTGGATCGAAGAGCGGTTCAACGCAGCTTGGCCCTGATCACATGCCGACCAACGGCTGTTGCTATCACTGGACGTCCTTGACGACAGGTCGTCAGCTCTACGCTCCGTGCAATTCTGGAAGGGACATTAAAATGATTTCTGCAACTTTCTGGCGATTTTGATAGGCCCCATGACCGAGCAAAGGCCCCCAACCTGCAAACGCTTGTGTTTTCTTTTCCTTCCTTCATGCGCCTAGATGTGATTGGTGCCTAACCAACCAACCTGAGGTCGATGGTGGCCAGGGACCCTACCTGCCATGCTATGCACCTAGGCGGGAAGAAAGTTGAGGCTGAAGCTTCTCGACGTCTGCCAGTTGTTCCTTCTTGACACGTCGCACAACACCCAAGACAACGGCCGTACTACAAGTCCTTCACATACAGGTTATCACATCGCCGCCCAACGGCCTATTTCAATGCAATCAAGACCAACTTTCCTGCAATCAAACCAAGACCTGTCACTATGCGGGGACCTAGGCCTGCTACAACGTAACAGGCCAAGTTTCTATGCTGGCACAAGCTGTGTGAGGAGAACATCCAGCGCTTTTTTGCGCGGAGCAGAGAGGTCGTTTTTTCTGGTTGGAGTTTTCGTACTGCATCGCAAACCAGCCAGTACACGGTGCAAACGACCATACCTGGCCCAAAGTGGTGACGCCCACCTTCTATCACAGCGGCCGGCAATGGAAGTGGGGCAGGTGGTGTGCAAGGCGGTCTGGATTCTGGCAACACATTGCTGCTTGCTGTCCGGTGACGACGGACAAAGTTGTCGAGATAACAGAGGGACATGTCGGGACCTGGCATCAATGTGGAGGTGGAAAAGTACATATGTTAAAAATGCAGCCAACCGCTCCGGGAGGGTTTGCGGACGTAGTACTTTCACCCGGCCCAGCTCCGTACGATCCGGCACAAACACAAGATCCAGCACCAAAAGAAAGCGCGCTGACAATATCACTGGTAACCGCAGGACAAACTCCAGTGTCAGATATGCATTGCATCGGATTTCGACCCGATCAAATACGACCTGGCCGTTCGGCCTTGATGGCCCGCACTTCGACTAAGGCAGGAATCTAGATCGCCTTTCTGCGGCCACCCGAAAATATAAGGGAATTCCCTTTCGCCGAGACTTATGCTAGCCAGCCAGCCAACACCCACAATCCCCCCCATTTTGCGTCATACTGTTCCAAGGGTAGTGAACCACATCATCGTTGTTGGTTTGAGTGTTTTATGGAAAAAGGTTGCCCAAGTGAAAAGCCCAAAAGGAAACACATCCATCCCGTGAGGGGCAGCAAACAGTGCGAATGTAAAGTAAGACAAACTCCCTGACATCGTAATCCGTGAACAAAAATGTGAACCGTCACATATCATTTCGCTCTTTTTGACGCCGTTTACACCCCGCCAGACCGCCCCTTTTCCTGTCTAAAAGTCCCCCCTGTCTGTACCACCACCTTTTGCTAGTGACGTTTGTACTCTTCTAATCCCAACCCTAAGCGCCAGGAAGAGCAAAACATGCCGAACCAAGGAAGCCAAAGTATCTCATACATTCTCAACTCCGCCCCCGTTTCTTTTTTCTTCCTGTCCCGCCGTAAAACGCCACAAAAACAGAATAGTGTCTCAGATCACCCAAACCAATTTGTTGGGAGTTTCGTTGGACACGGCTGACAAGACATACAAAATAAGCGCCGAGTGGCCGGACGACGAGTGATGTATTCCGGTTGCCGGTAGCGCGTGTAATAGACCAGATTGGTGACAGATAAACTGACGCCGTGGAGACCCAAGACAGGGGGATGGACCCGCCGTTTCCCAACTGCAAAGTTTCTAGATGGCGGCAGTCCTTCAGCATGACCGAGTAGCAGCTACCCGATGTTTTGTAATCGCTGTCACTGGTAAAGCGGTACTCATTGGCTCATAGGATGGCGCTTGCAACCACCGAGCAGCTGAATCAGCGGTCGATAGTTGCCTGGTATCGTAAAATCGAGGATATGGACATAGTGAAGGCATTTGCGTGGCTCTCGAAGGCGGAGCCCGATGTGGTGTTCTGACAACTCGCTGGGATCGATCGCTCTGGCGTACCGTGGATTGTTTGGAGACGGTTTGTCGCCAAATAGAGTGCCGCGTACGTTGGCCAGCAGCAACCTGTGGGCTCTAGTTAGCGTATGTCCTGTACCCCGTTTATACCATCGGCTGCAATGGGGGCGAGCAGAGGTGATTTTCTTCATCTGCTTGGAAGAAGGAAGCAACTCACTTCAACGCCCAGCGAAGTCCAACCCGGCTGCGGCAAATCCAAACCTCCATCGTCCCATTCTTTCCACGATGCACACAACCAACACAGCCCCGGATGGCCACCCAATACAAAACAGTTGCCAAAGATTGGCTTAAGCACTCTGAGTACACGCCCGGCACGTGTGAATCTTACAGTACCTGCACTCGAAGATCCACCAGTGGGGCCCCGAATGGCACAGGTTGCAGTGCCACTGGATCAGGGTGTTGTCTGACTTGATCATCTTGAAGACGTGCACACAGTGACTTGCGAGCGCCATGTTTCGTTCTTGCTCAAGGTTGTTGCTGAGTTTCTTGACCTGGTTGCCGTCGCCGGTGGAGGGCTGAACCAAGTTGGCTGCTTGCTGCGTGGGGGCGGCCGCTTAGGCAAGGACACACAAGGAGCTCGAAAAACAACGATTCTGGAAGACGGTTAGTGCCAATTCTCTGAACGCGGTCATGGCTGAGGCACAGCAGCCGAGAGCGCCCTGCCGCACTTACTGGAGACTGGTGAGAGCCGGCTGAGGGTTGGACGGTTTGAGGCGGGTAGTGAGCTTTGGTAACGAAGGCACAGGCGGGGGGAGGGGGGGCGGAATTGAAAGACGGCCGAGGTATTGAAGGGAGAGGGTGATCAAAATAGGAACCGCTGGCAGACGATGGATTGCAACAAGGTTGTGCTTTTTGTTAGGTGGGAAGCAGCAGAGGTACTGAGAAGCAGCAGCAGAAAGAGTGAGCTGAGAGCCGGCGAGTCGTTTGTTTGTCAAACGTAGGATCCGATCGATCCGTGGTGGAAACAGAAAATGGATTGCAGGCCGCAGAGAGTGACTTGTAAACGAGGGCGACTGAGGCGGGTTTTTGTGTCGTTTTCGGTTGATGAGTTGCGAGTCAACGGGAAGAGCGCCCGCCAATGCTGGTTCAAAGTGTCTTTGACCGAGGGTCAGAGAAGTCGAGCTTGGGACCGACCCATCCACAGGTATCCAGCGGCATGATGAAAGTGATCCGGTTGCCGAGATCTTGAAGGGGCATCAGGACTCGAGCATGGGTCTAGCAGGATTAATAGTGGGCTACGGTTATGGGATCGACCCTGTTTGCTGGTTGAAGAGCTCAACGTTTTCCCCTCCCAATCTGACCGGCGCAAGACTGCCTTAGCAGAGGCTAGGTGCGGTCGGTCCATTGAGGTGGGTGGTGTAAGTGGAGAGAGGCAGGGACGTAACTTGAAAACGGCTGATGCGCTGCCGACCGAGCGATCCAAGGGTGTGCAGCCCAGCCCGGCCAGAGCAATAACTGAAGCTGGGGCCAATTGGTCCCGCACTGCACTCGCTAGTACCTGGCGTACAGTACCCATGTACCTACCGTTCAGCACTGTAGGTCTAGCACTGGTGCTCAGGTATCTCTGGCCCGCCGCGCTCCATTCATCGCCGACTTCCAACGCCTGCAGTTGGTGTTTTGTGTACTTGTAAGCTGCGGTCAGTGTGGCGCTATGCACGAAGGCGGGATGCTTGTTGGGCACGGTTGCTATCCACACACTCCCGTGCCGCATCAGGTTCTTTGGTACAACGGGAAAAGCGAGCGGCGCGTGGTCAACAACGACCTTCCAACCATCTGTTGGCCGAGACCTACCCGACGGCACACCCAGCGCCACAGCACCCCGACAAGAAGGGGAGAACACGCTGTGACAGGATGCATCGGTTTTTCAGGACGGGGATAGCCCTGCCTCGTGCCGTCCCAGGTTTCCTGTTATGGGCCCCTTGCTAGCAGCGGCGGCTCCTCTCTGGCCCTTTCTGGCCTACTTGGGGGGTATAACACGGGATATAACGGATGGGTTTAGCCGTCAACCTTGGTTGACGAGGTTTCTTCGCCGTGAACGGTCAATGAGAGAAAAAATCTGGAGATCCAAACCAAGGCGCTTTTTGGGGCCGGAGAGGGCGAGTCCTGACATGCTACAGGGATCTGTGGCCTGTAGTCGGTCCGCTCTACTGCCTCCCGGATCGATGGAGCTCTGGCCAGCATGAAGAAGCCCGACCGAAACTGCTCCATTGGTTGAGCGAGCTGGATTATCTTCAGTCAGGGCACTGGGAGAACCAACAGAGCCAGAGAACCGGAGAACCAGAGAAGCAGACCCCTCGCCTTCCGTGCCGCGACGCTGACTTGACCGACTACGACAGGGCTTCCTTACCGTGGGTATCTTTGCCTGCCGCACCCAGATGGCTGCCCAGGCCGAGAGAGGCCCGGTCACTGGCGCGGCGAGTAGCCCCTGGAGATAGTGTTCGGGAGGGGATCCGGCTTTGCGTGACGTCGCACAAGCGGGCAGGGAATACGGAGGACGGCCTGTTGAGCATCGAACAGAGGCGGCGTGCGGGTACCTTGCATGTTGTTTCGGGGAAGACGAGAGATTCTTCAGCCGAGAGGTATCAGTTGCGGAGAGGGCACAACAAGCCTAGGCTCCTCCTTCAAGCGAAGCGGGTAAAGGCATCGCAGATGGGATGGAGGGAAGGCCGGCTAGTTCTCGTGGTCGGGCCTAGGTGCCGTGGACAGGAAGTAATGCGCGCGAGTAGCTACGCTCTTGAAGGATGATGCTGTGAGGCCATAGGTTCTCAGAGGAAATGATGGTTTCGGAGAACTGAGACTCCAACCCCACACGCAGAACCGCCACTTGGTTCACCGTTTGATTCTAATCTGGCGGTCGTTCGTGGCCAGTCCATGGCCTGTCCTTGTTCCCTGTCCTCAGCTCTAGTCAACAACCAGGGAAGGAGTCATAAAGAAAGGGGAGCACAGGGAGGAGCAAAGCCGTTCCTCCCGGGGTGTCTACATACTCCGAGTGTCATGCGTCAGGTGTCTATACTTGGGAAGGTGAGATGGTTCTTGAGGTTCCTTCCACTTTCGTCTGGCATCGAAATGCGTCGCTCGTTCACACACTCAATCTATGCCACATTGAACCGTGGGCGACTGATCCGCCGCCTGTGTCTCATCCTGGGCCTTGTGCATTTGACAATCTGACTCGACAATCTTGTTTCGTGGCTTCAGGGCTGAAGAAACTCTCCACTTCTTCCTCAGGTTCTGCTCAGTTCCCTCATTCGGTTTTCTTCCGGCGGGTCTCGTCTTTACAACCTGCCCTAAAGTCGCTACCCCTCACCACTCAGACATATCCATCTCCCCAGACGGGACGTTCAGCCCGTCCGCATACATTGAGGGGCAGTCGGTGGACGATGTGCACCTATGCTAATATCGCCGTGTTATCTAACGGCGTGCAGCGTGTCTAAAAGGGAAGTCCTTTCTTCCGCAACGGGCTCTGACGCAATTCACGGCTTGTAGAGCTGCCAAGCCGAATTGGCCGAGCCATAACCCCATACGGCCCCATCTCATCTCTCCAGATGCCCATGCCGTCCGCAGTGGGGCTTTGGCGGCCTTAGGTCAGCCCGGATCTCTCTCAACGTCCTGCCCTGTGCCCTGGGAACACGCATCAGCAGCTGCGCGCCCGCCAACGGGGCCCTGGTAAGGCCCCGCCGAACGCCGCAAAAGGGCCCCCAATGGAACATCCGTCACCGGGAATCCTGGACCCTGATGGGGGCCAAAGAACGAGGAGCGCCGTTGAGCCCCAGAAAAGAACTTTCTCGAGTGCTTCTGGTGTGTGGTTCCGGCACTTCGCTAAAATGCGTCCGCCACCGCCGAAGGCGATCAAAGCTCGGGTCAGAGCTGATGCCATAACGTCGGCGAACAGGGGGGCGTTCCACAGAGCTTCTAGCGTTCTGGCGATCCATCCTTTCGGGGCTTCTGCCTCATGGCACGGAACTTCTACCGATGTTCCGCGAGGGGTCACCCGGCGCAAGCTCAGTTGCACGCCTATTCTCACAACACCCTCTTACGCCGCGACAAACTCCTTGCTGGCAAGAGACATCCGCCGTTTAGGACCCCTATCCCTGCTAGCACCACCATAGCGACACCAGACGAAGGCAGCAGCAGACAAATAGGCTTCTCTCCCGACGGAGGCCGTCCGCTTGGGATCGAGCGGCACTATACTCTACCAAAGACCCCAGCGATGGCTATGTCTCAGCCCGTCAGATGGCTGCTCTCAGGAAATGAAGGCCGATGGAGGCGGGGCTTTTTGTTTCTTGTTGGTCGCTGACGCCGATAGGTGCTGATTCGACCGTCTGTTTCTTGTCTCGAACGACATGGCTTGGCGACGAGTCATAGAGGGATCATGTCATCATGAACTTGTGTTTAATGAAGGAGGCTGCAAAGGACAAATTGACGTTGTGTTTCCGAAACCCGCAAGGCACAGCAGATCATCGGCACGCTGAATGCAGCCCGCCAGCAGGCCCGTTCTTGAGACCATGTGGCCGACCAATTGGCACGATTCCTTCCGCTCTGCTGACTTCAAGTATATGCGGGCCTTCCCCTTTTACTACCATGCAGCCTTCTGGCCTATGCGCTGCCCAAGAATCCGACGACGCCGAGCCTGGTCTTGTTCTGTTCAGACTTGAGGCGGGAGCGGAATTTGGCGGACTTGGCTGAGAGCGGATTGAACGCGAAACAGGAGGCAATTCGTTCTTAGCCGGCCCCCAAACCTGATCTCCGAACCAAAGCGTCCCCTCAACTGTCGGTTCTATACCCGTTCACTTTGAATATGGTATGACCAGCAATAGTGGAGCCACACGCTGCAGTTGTCTGGTATTAACTACCCTCCCTTTGGCAAGGGACCTCCCCTAGACGTGTAACGGTGGTCAATGTCACAACAGCGACAACCTCTTCTCGTTCTCCTGCACTCTCAGTGAGGAGCCCAACATCGTCGTGGACAGCCGTCTGCAGGTTGCTCATAGAGGAAAACAGATGACCCGAGACAGTGCCGTTAAGCCGTGGGAAAGCCATTCTCCATATCCGACACGTCGAATTCTGGGGCTCGATGAGCAGCGATTTTGACCACGCCAGGACCTTGGTCATATCATCCCGCCTTTCGGTGTGAGGAACAATCACGACTCCGCATATTGAGGCACATCGGCGTCTCTGAACTGGATTCTTGCCGACCGTGGAGCGGCAACTCTACCGATTAGCAAATCTGTCTTTTTCCCCATATCCGTTTCCTGGAGGGGGGCTTGATTCTCTTCGTCCCTTGGATTTTGAACGGAAACTGTAGGCTTAAAACCGAAGAATCTTGGGGAGACTCGCGAAGGTTGAAAATAAACCTAAGCCTCATCTGCCGGTACCCGCAGGACGCATTGGCAGGTTGCACAGCTCCCGAGTTCCCCAACGCCCCCAAAACGCCATCTCATCACCAACGTGGACAGTTGCCTGTGCAGGCCCGTGAGATCTCAGCGGTGTTGCAGGGTGCTGCAGCGGTTCTCATCTTTACCGGGTCACACCTCCTGTCCCGCAGCGTCACCGCAACTCTGCCTAAGAATAAGGCCGAGCGGCACCAACTTGTCAATTTTCCTCCGGGCCGCTTAACATCCTTGGGTGTCCCTCTGCAACAGGTGTCGGGATAAGGACGAGGCCGGTAGAAGTGTACGCAGTAGTGCCGCTGGCGAGCCTGGCGCAACCTCGGTGCCAGTCCTTCTGTCAAAGCACACCTACCAGTGTTGCCAAGACATCCAGATGCAACACTGTGTGGCCCACGCCTAATAACCCCCAACGTAACCCCCCAGCCTGGTTTTCGGAGCCGCCATCTGATCGTTTGATCGAACTACTTTTTCCTTTCTTTTTCTGCGATGGGGGCGAGATCTGGCTGAGCAGGGGCCGACCACTGGCAGCGATTTGAGTGGCACACCACCTCCACCACCACCACCATCCCATGCATAGGAAACAACCAGGCAGATCTCGTTAGGGCTTGTCAACACACACCGTAACCCCCCCGTCCCTTCCACCCGCCCGAACCAGTTTGCACGATGCTCGGGCGGATGTTCCCATTTCATTCTCGATCTCCCTAATTTGGATGATTGTCAAATCTGGTGTGGTTGAAGGCTTGGGGCACCCCGGCACGGCAGTCACCAGCCCCCCTGTCGTTCGCTGCCACCTGAAGTTGAGACACCGCTTGACCAATGCACGGTCCGTGCAAGGGCATGTTGCTGTGTGATGTCACTTGCAGGCGGCATCCGAAAGGAGCAAAGCGAGGGTGGTTCGGGTGGGGAGGTGATGAGGGGAGATGATGCTCTCTTTACGGATTACACTCTCTGTCTGCGAATTTTCGGGGACCGGTGAGGGAAAGCCAGAAGACAAACATTGAATTCCTTCGGACTCGCTAAGCGCTGGAGGTATGCTTGCTTGTCGCGATGGCTGACAGGACAGGACGACATGCTCAGCAGATGGAGCCGCACGGCGTTGGGGAGCAATCCATTGCCTCAGATATACCCGCTTGACATTGATGTCGGCAAATGTCCATGTAAAGCTCTGATGCGCCTATGATGCTAGGCCACCGAGAGAACTCGCCCGTCACAGGTTTAGAGGGGAAGTATAGCATACGTTTCGTCACAGGCTCACTTCCCTTTCTCTTTTCGCCCCCTCTTACCCTGCTCTATCCGAGCCAATACCGTCGTACAACGCGTCCTGGGCCGTCCCGCGTCATGGCAGGTACCGCAAAACCGGAACCAAGAGCCATTAGCTGGCAAGGTTTATTGTGTGATTGAGCACTTTTTTCCCTTCTTGTCTATCTACCCACATGTCCATATTCTTGACCGTTATTCTATTCTGGAAAAGATCCCATTCCCCCAGGAACGGGTGTTCGTGTAAGGAGCTTGTGAATTGTTTGCTCTCCACCTACCATTGATAGACGCCGCTGGCTGACTGGCTATACCCCTACACACCTTCCGCCCCCCCTGACCGGTGGTGGAGATGGAAGAACGTGAAAACAGACCGATCAACCTTGCAGCTTCGAACGTGTGGCGAGCCGGCCCCCTAGGATCCTTGAGATAATCGCCAAAGCCTAAGGATAAGACGCCCGCATGGCGAACGAATGGCACTGCGACGGGGCACCAAAAAAAAAGAGGGTGAAAAGTAGGTTGCTGAAATTTCGTCGAGACGCCAGAACTCATGGTTGCGACATCCGAGAGCCTCGTCTCGATTTGGTTGTTGTGCCCGCTTTGGCTCCGGGGTCCCAGGTCGGACCGGCCCAAAGGAAGCGACATCATAGACACGGAACAACTGACGGGGGTTCACTGTTCGTTGTCTGGTTGTGGTGGATCCACGGACGTGGTCTTATGCTCGTGCTCGCCGATTTTCATCTCCAGGACATCCCCCTCGCCCTCACCGTTTTGCGGTTTCTCTTGGAACGTGAACGCATCCGACAGGTTGACCGCAAGAAAAGTCTTCGGCAATTTGACCCTAAACACGCAACACGCGTACGCACAGTGCATGAGCTTCCTGGCAAATATCGCCGCCGGGTATCCCGGTTCAGGAGGAGACAGACGAGAAAGGAGAGGAAAAGGGGGATTTGGGCAGTGGGTAAGCTTACTGATGGAACTTTGCCCTCAACGTCTCAATGACTACCATCCAATCGGCATGGGCCGTCAGGCTTCGGCGAGGAGCGCACCCGATACAATGCCTGCTGTCGAGCTGGACGTCAAGCGGGTCGAAGACGTGGCAGCCGGGGCTGATGGTGATCTTGATGCTGTAGTTAAAGGCTGGGCTTCCATCGTCATCAACGGGCGGCTTGGCCGGCATCTCGTAGAGCTCGAACGAGATCTGCGACAGGTAGTCAAGCTCTGGAATGGTGGCTCTCTTAATCTTAGTTTCGAGGCCGCCTTCAAGGATGCAGTTGAGCAGCGTGTAGATGTGCGACTCCTTGGTGAAGTAGATGAAGGATTTGGCTTCGTCTGAAGCCTGCATATCCTCAAGGTCTTGCACGATCTCCTTAAGTAGCGGGAGGGTCGTCAGAAGGCCGATCTCGAGCTAGAAACCCAGGAGGACGGAGTAAGTCTCACAGTCCGCACACGGCGAAACCACTTCTTCGCAAACGCAAGCATTGCGACACCACTTACCTTTTCGCTGTCGGATATACCATACTCCTGGGGGCAAATAAAGTCAAACAGGACCTTGGCAAGCTGGTACAGCTCCCGCAGGGGCTCGAAGCGAGCATCCGTCTTTGCTTTAGTTTGGCTGTTGCCCCTGTGAAGATGGAAGTACTTCTCGGGCGGTTCCGCCTCGCCACCAGATCTCAGCCCGCTGAGAAAGGATCGCCGTCGGAAAATGCGCTTCACCGTCTTGTGACCCTCCTTCTCATGCTTCTCTGTTGAGGACCGCTCAACTCCTTTGTCGGACCGAGAATCCTCGGATACTTTGCTATTAGCACCACTGCCTTCTTCGGCTTCTCTTCCTGCTGGCACAAGATGCTTGCCGTCCTTTGATTGGGTTAGATGCGGCGAAAGCTTGCCCTCCTTCGTATGTGTTTTGGGGACACCGTATTCCTCCTCAAGCATGTTCTTGGGCGGTGTAAACACCCACTCCAAAAACTGCCTGTTGTGAAGGGCATCGAACTTCATGGTATCGTACAATTCGGAGATCTTGCTGGGGTCTACCTTTTCCCCATCACAAAACTCGACAAACAGTTTCTCCCAGCGTTCCTTGAACAATTCGGCATCTTCACCGCAACACCAACGTGCCTGTATGTTGTTTACCGCGCTGACTTGTGAGAGCGATCCCAGGGATCCCACAGATGGTAACGTGGCGCCTGACCCGCCTTCTCCGTTCACTTTCTCCATACTCGGGTTGCTGATGGCGGTGAGCGAGTTTACAGCACCGCTGTACAGCTTAGAGTAGTTATGCTGCATCACCTTGCGGTGGAAATTCATGAGCTGCACCACGCGAGTTTGCACCTCAGCGGGTTCAGGCATATCAGGTGGCCAAGCGAACTGGGGTGGGCGCTCATTGCCCTTGCGCAAAAGACCTTTAAGCTTCTTCTTCACCTTGTCCATCTCGTCCTTGGCCGCATTTGAATCGTCGAGAAGGTCCTTACGAATGGTAATAAAATCCTCGGGCAGATCCTTCTTGTTGAGAAAGCTGGCCGCCCAAATCTGTGCGCTCGTCACGACCCGCCGCTCGCTGCTGCTGAAGACATGGACCTCGTCAAGAACCTCCCGGTTCATCAGGCCAAGATCGCTACGCATGCTTTCGCCCAGCTCCTGAGACTGATATCGTGCAGAGTGTGTCGGCTCGCCGCCCCACTTGACAATGAGCTGCAGCTTGTCGAGCACAAGGCTCTCCTCGGCCGCGGTGAATTTGGACATTGTGACCCCCGATAACGAATCTTGCCTCTTGGGAGGGATACGGGGCTTATAGTCATCGCTTTTCGGTTTCTCATCTTCGTTCTCTGTCTCCTTTGAGGACTCTTCCTTTTGCGCAGGAGAAGCATGCTGCTCGCCCGGCTGCTTCATCTCGGTTTTCTTCCTGAACATAGGCTTGATTTGCACCTTGGTGCCTGCCCAGCCTCCCTTTTTGACCAAAACGTTGCGTAGGGCCTTGAGCTTGCGTCGGTCTTCGATTCCGGCTCTCATTGCCACGTCGACGGCCTCGAGGACGCTGGCGAGTGCAGGCTCGCCAATGAGTAGAACCTCTTCTTGATGGCCCCTGAGAAGTTCGATGAAGGGCTCAGTATGGAAAGTGAACTTGTACTTCTGCTTGGGAGTCCGGTCGGCATGGCGAATGACGGATACAACACCTTTTAGCTTCCAGCTGGGCTTGGGGGGAGGTGGTGGCGGGGTTTCCTCGACCTCGACAGCGTCAACGTCTATCGCATCTTGCTGCGACGAAGGTGTTGCAGAGATGATCGATGTTGCCGTGGATGGAGCGCCGTCCTTCACCGACGAAGAGAACTGGGTCGCCAGAGGACTAGTCGATTTGCTCCCTAGTTTAGATACCGGTGTAGAATCCGACTTGATGTGTGGCAAGCTTTCTATTGGCGTGTCTCGGATATCAAGACCTCTCTGGATAGTGGCTTGCCGATCTAGGCTTGTCCGCCCCTGTGTTGCCACGAGGGCAGCCAGCTCCGTGTCTTTTTTGACCATAGCAGCGCGCACCGTCATGGGGTCTACGTCCGACAGAGCGGGTGATGGAATTGGCGGCGTCAGCCCCTCCCGGCGCAGTTTCTCCCTGATAAACATATCCTTGAGTATGTTGGCGCAGTGGTCGTAGTAGTCGTCATTGTCCTTCACAAAGCTCCAGCCGTTGACGTCGATCACGTAACTCTTCCCTCCAGCGCGCAGGAAGTCGAAACCGCAAACGCGCTGCCCAAAGGTGGTGCTGATCTTGCTCGCAATCTCCTTCTCCTCGCTGCTTAGCCCAGTCACGTAGCGCACTTCCTTACCGTGGGTGTTGCGGCGCACGACGCCGTCTACGACGGGCGACTTGCGCGTCTCGGCGTGGCAGTAGGTGGGGCCGACGGTGTACGCCTTGACGTCTTCGGCGTTGTCTACCTGCATAAACCGCTCGTAGATGAAGCTCTCGTTGGGCTGCGTGATGGCACGAGGTACCGTGAGGTCCGGTACATACTCGCTGCTTTTGTTGCCAATCTTGCGGAACAGTTTGCGAGCACCACCCCCGGCAGACGAGGGGAAGTATATAATAATGTTATGGTCCTCGCCACTCGTCGGCTTCTCGACGAAGGGCTTCTTAATCAGCGTCCCGTCCACCGAGAGTATG
>Ga0247760_1000535_pt1 | contig 40630 bp, 65 predicted proteins | sample UWRJL171409R4_FD_179936 | JGI IMG/M metagenome (GOLD analysis project Ga0247760, IMG submission 179936) | Plant litter microbial communities from Arlington Agricultural Research Station in Wisconsin, United States - UWRJ-L171-409R-4 | ecosystem: Environmental > Terrestrial > Plant litter >... | reverse complement strand
AGACCCCACTAAGTGATCACACTGGCTCAGAGCGTACGTGTTCGTGGTACTGCTGGTGAGCCAATCCCCACAGTGTGGCAGTCTCTTGAAGATCAGGGAATCATCTTTCGCAGAGGTCAGCTAGTTCTGATCGCAGCGGGACCGGGAACCGGCAAGTCTGTAGTGGCACTCACCCTGTCATTGCAGTCTGCCGTTCCCTCCTTGATGTTTTCTGCTGACTCGGATGCCTTTACCCAGTTGTCACGGGCCATCGCACAGATGTGTAACATCCCGTTGAACATTGCTGAAGAGATGGTGATTGCGGAGAACATTCCGGGAGAGGTCAGAGGTATCCCTCTTCGGATTGACTACGCTGCCAGTCCCAGCACAGAAGATATCCATGACATCCTGATGGCTTATTGGGAGGTCTACGGTTTCTACCCCAGTGTAGTCATCGTGGACAATCTGACCAACGTCGTGTCAGAAATGACCGACAATGGTGATCCTTTCTCAGGCCTCGAAGGACTCATGGACTTCCTCCATGGTATGGCACGAGAGACAGCCGCATGTGTGATTGTGCTTCACCACGTTACCGGTGACTACAACAACGGGGACAAGCCCATCCCCCTGAATGGTGTCAAGGGTCAGATTACTCGTGTGCCTGAGATGGTGTTGACCATCCATCGCAAGCCAGGATTCGTTGAGGATCACTGGATTCTGTGTGTCTCTCCGGTCAAGAACCGAGGTGGGCGACCAGACCCAACAGGTCACAACTATGCTGAACTCCACTTCGTGGGTGGGTTCATGTCTGTGTCTGATTTAGCACCACAAGCACAAGAACAGATTGAAGAGTGGGCACACTACGAACAGGAGATGATCTGATGTTTGACCCAGAAGAGTGGAAGCCTGAGCTGGAAGACGACTACACCGATTACCCCGGTGATGACTACGGCTACGGCCTGGAGTAACTGGGTACTCGGTTCAAAGTCCTGGATTTGTCAGAATTTTTGGGTCGGGTTTCCGGTTTCCTTTCAAAAGTAATTTTCCTCAGAAACGAGTACAATGAATGGCCCGTGCAAAAAGGGTACGGAGCCCTGTGGTGAAGACCAACTCTGTTGGGAAGCAGAAATCCTCCTCAACTACGACCCCGATATCGAATACCATTACGAAGCCATGCGTAGGTTGTGGATCCTTGACCAGGAAGCGCACGCCACCGGGGCCACGATGCGCGACATGCCACAGAGACCGCCGTACTACCGTCCAGTTGGCCCGTAGGGTGACGTACGTAGCGAAGCAGTACAATCTGACCCCTGAGCAGTATCAGGCCCTTACAGAGCGATACAGCGGCATGTGCTGGATCTGTAGGAAGCGCAAGGGGAGAGCAGTAGATCATGACCACGGGTGTTGCCCAGGCAAGACCTCATGCGGTAAATGTGTTCGTGGATTTCTCTGTACAATCTGCAATGTATTCCTCGGTAGGATTGGGGATAGCATTCAGATCCTCATCAATGGCATTGATTACCTACGAGAATACCTGGAGAGAAACAGTGAAGCGATTTGCCGTAACTGCGGCCTTCGTGGCAGGTGTGTTTGCGCTCACCGGTTGCGACAACCCGACGAACACCCCTTCTGATTCTGGTGGAGATCAGGAAGTGATTGTCCCTCCACCTGTTGAGTTGGACCTGGACTTTGATGGCACCAAGACTAAGACGGTGACGGTTCCACCTCCGGTGGTTCCCAAGCCAATGCCACCAAAGCCACAGACCAAGACCCAAACCCCTGTTAAGCCAGCACCCGCTAAGAAGCCATAGGAGAAACATGAGCAAGTCTTTCCAGGACAACCGAGAGGTTGTCATTGATGTCTACACGTTTGTTGATTCCACCAAGTGCTTCACTGTGGTGAACATCTTTGCGAGCAAGGATGGTGAGATCGTTGAGGGTATTGGTGTTGCCAAGCGCAACCCTGAGGACGAGTTCGACTTCAACGAGGGTGTGAACATCGCAACCAAGCGTGCACTGATCGAACTGGCCAACAAGTTCAGTGAGTACTGAGGAGTATAATGAAGGCTGTAAAGTTCGAGGGTATAGTTACCCTGGGTGATAACTTTCGTGTTTCCTACGATGGTTACCCCGATGAGAAGAACGGGGCAGTATGGATTGGTGACTCAGATGTTGTAAGTGAGATTGAGGACGCCAAGTTCAGTGGCCCTGTGATTGTCGGCATTGCTGATGAGACCTTTGATGGTGACCTGTTCGTGGACATGGGTTGGGGCTATTCGGAGTACACTCCGATGGACCCTGACACCTTGACAGTAGGTGGTCACGACCTGATCGAGATCCTTTCTCGATCGGAAGGCAAGAGCGTCACCCTGTGGGTTTCCGAAGGACCAATCAACCTGTTGGAGGAGAATAACAATGGCAACTGATCTGATGAAGGACTGGATTGTTGAGCTTTACAATCCTGACCGTGTTCAGACCACGGGTTATCTTGGTCGTGAAAACCAGGATGGTCAGCGCAGCAACTGTTGCCTGGGTGTTCTGTGTGAGGTCAAGGGCGTTGAGCCTGATGTCCGTAAGGACGAGTATGACAACACCGAGTTTTCCACCCTGTACTACGATGGTTACAGTGGTATTCCGGGTAGCTCAGTGCTGGAAGTCCTGTTTGCTGACCGGCCGGAGGGTGACTACATGGAGTCTGTCGCCCTGTACGAGGAGGAGGTGGACGACTGGAATGGTAACCCCATTCTTCGAACCATCACGGCCGACGTTGCTAACGATGAGAAGCACCTCACCTTCGTAGAGATCGCGGAGAAGCTTTCCGAGCGTTACCTCTCGCGTGAAGAGCAGTTCGAAGTGCGTAAGCGTGTAGAAGACAAGGGCTGGGCCTAAGTACTAGTTCCACTTTAAACAACCAGGGAGTCAGCAATGAAGGCTAAGGACATTCTCCGCCAGCAGACGCTTGACCAGTTCGCTGACCTGCTTCCGTGGGACATCTCGGATGCAGATGTTGACTGGACCACGACGTTGAGTCTCCACTCCAGCAAGGGTGTTTCTATCCTTCGGGCCACCCTGGAAGATGTAAACGGACTCACGTTTGAGGAGTTTGAATGGGAACTGAGGGAGACGGCGTAGCCAATTCCCTGATCTATAAGCTGTTCACGTTGTGGTTCCCCGACTGGGAGGCTCCAGCTCACAAGAAGGAATGGAACATCTGTCTGTGTCCTTGGCATGATGAGACCAGACCTTCCAGTCGGGTTAACTACCGTGCACAAGCTTTCATTTGTAGCTCCTGTGAGGTGCGTGGAGATGCTATCAAGCTCATCCAGTATTACCACAGGCTAACCCTTGAAAAGGAGCTAACTTTTGCAGAAGCTGTCAGATATGCAGAAGAGATTTCTGGTAGAAGCTTCACGCCGATACAATCAAAGCCTGGACGGAAGTCCGGCCGAAGAGTACCTAGCAAAAAGGGGACTCGTTGGTCCTAGGGCAGATGCATTGGGGTTTGGGTATGTAGCAGACCCCTTGCCTGGGCATGAATACCAGCGGGGGAGGTTGGCGATCCCTTATCTCCGACCCAGTCCGGTTGGTGGTATCTCGGTAATCAACATCAAGTTCAGGTGTATCGAGAACCACGACTGCAAGGAAGCTCACCCTAAGCTGGGCAAATACACAGCCCAAACGGGTGGTGGCATTCATCTCTACAACACCAATGCAATCATTAGGTCTCACGATGAGATCGTGATGTGTGAAGGTGAGTTGGATGCTGCGACATGGGAAGTGATCGGTATGGATGCCATTGGCATCCCAGGTACAGAAGCCTGGGCAAAGCACTTCGGGAGAATTTTCTCGGGGTATGCCACGATCTACTTCTGTGTGGATGATGATGTCAAGGGACAAGGTAAGGACATGGCAGACAAGGTTGGCTCTGACCCTTACCTCCGTGGCGTTCAGTTCAAGCAAATCCCCATGCCAGGTGGCGATGTGAACTCGGTTTACATGGAACAAGGAGAGCAAGCACTTTGGAAAGCAATCGGGAAGGAGATGCCATGAATCTGGTCGGACGTCCCGTCCTGATTAAGGCTGGTAACAACCTCAACAAGGTTGGCATTGTCAAGAGCAGGGAATTCGGTCTCTACCTCGTGGAGATTGGAGACAAGACCTTCGGGTTTGAAGAAGGTGAGATTGAACCCCTGTTCAACATGCAGGAGGTAGCAGCGGTTCATATCACCGAGGTTGATGACGATGGTGATCCGGTAAACACCACCAACCTTGAGAAGATCATGAAGCCCTTCGGATGGAGTTCCGAGGACTTGGTTGGTGCAGTTTCCGATACTGTGGTTGATGCGACTGCACGTATCAAGGGTATAGGTCACGAGCAGTATGCCTTTCCGGGGTATCAGAAGTTCGAGGAATACCCACTGCTCCGTCTCTTCAAGGAAGCCGACGATGAGATCCTGGATGGCATCAATTACTTTGTGATGCTGAGGGTTCGACTCATTCGTATTGCAGCAGCACTGCTAGATGCGGATGTTATCGAGAACGGGGATGAAGATGAAGATCCTGACGCTTGATATCGAGACGAGTCCACATGCTGGATTCTTTTTCGGGTTGTTCAACCAGAACTTCTCGCTTCAGCAGATCGAGGAGTGGACCAGGGTTATCTGTTTCGCAGCCAAGTGGTACCACGAACCGGATGTGCTGTTCTATTCCGACTTCCATGATGGTCATGACACCATGGTCAAGAAGGCGTTCGAGTTGATTGAGGAGGCTGATGTACTGGTCACCTACAATGGCGATGGCTTTGACCTAAAGCACTTCAACCGTGAGTTCCAGGCACTGGACCTTGGTGAACCTGCTCCTTACCAGAGCGTAGACCTCTGGAAGGTGAACAAGGCCAAGTTCAAGTTTGGTTCTACCAAGCTGGATCACCTGGCACAACAGCTGGGTATTGGTCAGAAGGTGAAGCACGCTGGCTTCCAGTTGTGGATCGACTGCCTGAATGGTGACATCAACGCATGGACTAAGATGCGTGAGTACAACAAGGAAGATGTTGTCATCACTGAGAAGGCTTTCACGAAGCTGAAGGGGTGGATTCCTAACCTTCCGCATGCTGGTTTGTACAACGAGGTGGAATTCTCCTGTAGGTGTGGTTCCACTAACCTTGAGAAGCGAGGGTTTCACTACACGCAGATCGGTAAATACCAGCGTTACAAGTGCAACGACTGTGGAAGGTGGCCTAAGAGTTCCAAGGCTGAGTTCAGGGTGGAGGTTAATTAATGGACATTAGTGAGGGGTTCTATGCTCACGTAGACAAGGTGGCCAAGTCCACCTCATACAAGTGGACCGACTTGGATTGGGAAGACATCCGACAGGATATGTGGGTGTGGCTGATGGAGAACATCCCTCAGCTTGAGCAGTATCAGGAAGACACCCACGACGACCGGGATAAGAAGCTTCGACGTGTGGGTACTCAGGTAGCAGTCGCTGAGATCCACGGGTACGAGCAGTGGTCTGGTCAATACATCTATGGCAAGGACGAAGTCCGGGCCATGCTGGAAGATGGGTTGTTCTTCAAGAACGACGACTACAAGACTGCTACAGAACGAGTGGACTTGCACTCAGCTATGTTGATGTTGAAGGAAGATAGCTTTTCCTATTTCAACATCCTGGTTGATAAGTTCGTTCATGGGAGTTTCTCAGGTCACCCTGAGACACTGTCCAGGTCCCTGGATAAACTGACTCAGCTCATGAACCAGATCCACAACTTCAACGAGTACACCTATGAGAATGGACCGGGTGCACGTACTGTCCTGTCCAACTCAGCATCGATTGGCATCACGGGAGAGTGGTCATAGTGCATAACATCTTTGATGGTGCTCTCAATGGTGGTGGTCGAACCACCATGTACCGCTCTTGGGTCTTCCCTGATGTGTATCCAGACGAACGACCGGCCATGACTCAGAACTGGTCGGATGAAGAGAAAGAGGCATTCTGTGGCATTTACCGCACCTAAGTGGGGTCCTCAGGGAGAGCTGGTCTATAACCGAACCTACTCCAGGACCAAGCCGGATGGCTCTAAAGAAACATGGATGGAAACAGTTGAACGTGTAGTCGATGGAAACCTTGCGTTGGTTCCTGAGAAATACCATCTCAAGGGCGAACGTGAGGCTTTGATTGAAGCCATCCATAGCTTCAAGATCCTGCCTGGTGGTCGACACCTCTGGGCATCAGGTGTGAAGGGACGACAGTACCTCTTCAACTGCCACGTTAGCGGTTGGGGTACCGAGGTCACCGAACACTTCGAGTTTACGTTCCTCCGACTGATGGAGGGTGGAGGGGTTGGAGCTAACTACTCCAACTCATTCCTTGCCAAGTACCCTGAGATTGAGAACCGGCTCAAGGTGCATGTTGTGTGCGATCCGGAGCACCCCGACTATCAGAAGATGAAAGATGCTGGAGTACTTTCTGAGGTATTTGACTCAGACTGGGAAGGGGCGTTTCCTGTCGAGGATAGTCGTGAAGGTTGGGCTTGTGCTCTGGTTGATCTACTGGAGACGCACTACCGACAGGACATCAAACACCAGGACAGGGTCTATGACGTTTCCCGAGTCAGGGGTGAAGGCTCCCGACTCAAGACCTTTGGTGGAAGGGCGTCCGGGCCTCTTCCTCTTGCCATCATGCTGCGAGAAGTCTCGGGAGTCATGAACGACCACTACCAGGACAGGTTGTCTGGTATCGGAGCAATGGAGATTGACCATGCCATTGCTCAGTGTGTGGTGTCTGGTGGTAATCGCAGGTCTGCACGAATGGCCATGATGCACTGGAATGACTGGCAGATCATGGAGTTCTGTGACTCCAAGCGTCTGGGTGGTCATTGGAGCACCAACATCTCAGTGGTTGTTGACGATGAGTTCTGGGAGTGTGCGTGGGTTGATCCCCCTGACATTACCGAGTGCCAGGACGAGAAGGTAGTCAAGGCGAGTCGAGTTCTTTATCGAATTGCCAACGGCATGCTTCACAATGGTGAGCCTGGGATCTGGAACTACTCCAAGTCCCAAGAAGGTGAACCCAACGAGGTCATCTGCACCAACCCTTGTGGTGAGATCACTCTTGAGGAGTGGGAGAACTGCAACCTTGGTCATGTGAACCTGGATAGTTTCGTCATCGAATATAGTTACCCCAATGGTGACTCTAAGATGATCTGGGATATGGAGGGACTCCATCAGGCTCACAAACTGATGACCAGGTTCCTCATCCGAGCAACATACGGAGACGTAAATGATGACAAGCAAGCTGCAACGCTGGCTCGCAATCGTCGTATTGGTGTTGGCCATCTTGGCTTTGCTTCCGCTGTAGCCAAGCTCGGAGTCAAGTATTCCGAGTGCACGGAAGATGCAAGGGTCAGTGGCATGTTGGAGGTCATGGCATGGGAGGTTGACATTGCTGCCTCAGAATATGCCCACCAGCTCCGTATTCCAGTGCCGGTCAAGAAGCGAACAGTGGCTCCGACAGGGACCATTGCGAAGATGCCTGGTGTAACCGAAGGCATTCACCCAGTGTTTGCCAAGTACTTCATCAGGCGAATCAGGTTCTCCATTGTTGATCCAGACCAGTGGGCAACCTGCATGGACTATGCCAACCGTGGGTTTGTGGTTGAACCCGACGCGGTAGCGGCAGAGACTATGGTTGTATCCATCCCCACCAAGGACATCCTTCTTGATGAGGTGGCAGCCAAGTGGGGTCCGGAACGGGCGGAAGAGCTTGTGCAGTCTCCGGCTGAACTGACACTCCAGGACATGCTGAATGTCCAAGCAATGTATCAAGATTTGTGGGCTGATAATGCGGTGTCCTACACCGCTAATGTTGACCCAAAGAAGTATTCGGTGGCAGACCTAACACAGTTGCTTACCGAGTATGGGCCAGAGCTTAAGGGCTCGACAGTGTTTCCTGAGCAGTCTTTTGTTCAGGCCCCATACGAACGGATGGCCAAGTGGGAGTTCGATCTCCTTGAGGCTACCGAAACCAATGACAGTGTTGACGAAAACTGCGCCACTGGCGCTTGTCCCGTAAGGTAGGAAACAAAATGACTACTCGTACCACTAAGAAGTCCTCCCCGTTCGACGATGACAACACTGAGCCTGGACAGGACAACGCGCCTGTCGGGGATGAGGCTCAGACTCAGATTGGAAACTACGACGTGACCCTGAAGACTCAGGATGCTAACCACGCAACCATGATTATCAAGGGTAAGGGATACGATGGTTCGTCTGTCTCTGTTCGTGGTAACAACATTGCGGATCTGAAGGCTCAGATTGCTGAGCACTGGACCGACTTGACCGACGTGGTGAAGGCTGCTGCTGAGCTTGGCAAGACGTTCAGTGAGCTGTCTGGTCCGTCTGACTCTCCGAAGGCTGCTACGGCGTCCTCAGGGGGCAATACGGGCACGTCTCAGACGCCTGCATGGGTTGGGTCGTGCGAGCACGGTCCGCGTAACCACCGGTCTGGTGTGAAGAACGGGAATGCCTGGGAGGCTGGGTTCTGCCCTGCCGATGTTGACGGGTGCAAGCCTGCCTGGAAGCCAAAGGGTAAGTAGTAGTCAGTGACGCATAGCTTAGGTGCGTTGAAGTGGGGACAGTGTCTAGGTCGATATCAAAACCCCACACTCACAGAGGAGAACCATGAGTAACGAACATACAGAGACCATATTGACAAGCGAATGGTTTGTTGTGGTGGATGACCTGATCGGTGGTTGGGCTATAGCCACAGTCAACAAACCCTTGTCTGAGATTGATGCGCGTAAGCGAGGTGTCTACGTAGTGGCGGAGATGATTTCTGAAAGCTTGGCTGACTACGTGGTGTACTTGCATGAGAGGCAGCGACTGTCGTGAAGGTAATTCCAATTGCTTCAACACAACTTCATACTTATGCCGTCGAGTCAGAAACCCCTTACAGTATGGACAGGGGTGATTTGATGGGTGGATTTGTCACCCACATCGATGAGCTTCATGAGCTAGCCGGAAGGGGTTGCTACACATCATGGGAACGGAAGCGTCCGGAGACAGCTTCCAACGAGGGTTACTTGAAGAACATCATCGATCAGAATCACTTTTCGGTGATGGAGCATGGAAGTGTCACTTTCTATTGCTCTGGGGTTTCAAGGAGTCTGCTCGCAGAGCTGACCAGGCATCGGCACTTGAGCTTTTCCGTCATCTCTCAACGGTATGTTGATGCTAATGACCTGACCTTTGTCATTCCTCCCATCGTATGGGAACTGCCCCGAAATGATGCAGCTTGGACAGACAGTGACCTCAGGCAGTTCTGGGAGTCTAGTCTCACTATTTACAACGAGCTGGTTGAATTGTTTGTCAGCCATGGCTACAAGCGTAAGCAGGCACGGGAGGCAGCAAGGGCTGTTCTCCCCAACATGACCGACTCACCTATGGTGGTCACCGGAAACATCCGGGCATGGCGTGACGTGTTGAGCAAGCGATACCATATCGCAGCCGACAAAGAGATTCAGTTGTTTGCCACTGAGGTGCTTGGTCACCTTCGTGTGTTGTGTCCCAACTCGGTTCAAGACATCGGAGAAATCAATGGTTAAGTTTCAGGCAGGCGATCGAGCAGTTGTCAACTCCCACTACGACTTCCTTGCGATCGATCGAGACAAGCTGGTTGGTGCGGTAGGCACCGTTTTTGAGGTTGTCGAGGACGCCCCTGAGTTGCTGTTCTTCAAGGCGGATGACCCCAATGTGGGTGGTCATGGTCCGGACAACACCTGGGCACTGATGGATCACGAGCTGGACAAGTTGGAGGACTGATGGAAATCAAGGTTCTGATTGACGGTCGGGAAGTCCTGGCCACCGAAGTGCAGAAGAACTGGTGGGGTGAATACACCCAGCTTCGCAATGACATTGGTGACTTGGTTGGTATCCCACTGGGTACCGAGCGCCCTTCTGATGAAGTGCTTCTCCAGAAGCTTCACCGAGCGATTCACCGATACTGATGGACGTCTCAGTTCTTGTGCCTTGGAGGTCCACCGACCCCCAGAGAATCGAGGTCTGGGAATACATCAAGTGGGAGTGGTCCTTGCTTGGTGTGGAGTTGTGTGCAGCCTCTGACGGCAGAGACCATGGTCCGTTCAATACTGCCAAGGCATGCAACAACGCCTTCAAGATGTCGACTAAACCGTTCCTGTTGACAACTGGTGCGGATGTGATCCCTGACTTCACTATGGTTTCCGAGGGTCTGCGTAGACTAAAGGAGGATTACAACACCAAGTGGGTCCCCTTGGGGAATCAAACGGAGTACTTCAATGCTGAAGCGACTGATAGAATTCTTGAAACCAAGAAGTGGTATCAGGAAACCACCGATCCCCTGTACACGGTGCCCTTTCAAACTGGAATCATGCTCATCAGACGAAGTTTGTACCTGGAAACGGGTGGGCACGATGAGCGATTTGAAGGTTGGGGAGGAGAGGATGCAGCTTTCCGGAGAAGTGTTCATATCCTTGGCGGGGACTCTGATCCCGTGCCGCTCACCTTGCGGTGTCTGTGGCATGACCCAGGCCGTAGAGGAACCATGAGTAAGAACAACTTTGCTTTGTGCGCTCAGTACGATGCTCCGCACACCCGTGAAAGCATGCTACAACTGATTGAGGAGAGAGGTAGGTATGTTTGAGAAGGGTGATGAAGTCATTGTTAACATGCCGGGTGACCAGATCAACGGTCTGACCGGTGTTGTCAAGGCTTATGAACCAGGAAAGCTCTGGCCGGTGATCGTTGAGTTCGATTACTTCGGACTCCCTCAGTTTGCATGGCCTTTCAACGAAGACGAATTGGAGTTGCTCGATGATTGATCTGGAACAGTCGCTCGGCACCAAGGTCAAGTTTGTTGGTCCTATGACCATGACCTACGCGGGTGACTACGGCTTGAGTTTGGGTGATGTGGGCATCATCGACTACATCGACCCTGAAGACGAGTACATGACCTATCGGGTGAAGTTTCCTCACCGTGATAACGGGTTGTGGGTTAGTAATAATCGTCTGGATGTTCTTACGCCTTCTGTTGATGACGATGAGCCTTGCGGCTGGAAGGTGCGAGCCCTCAAGGCAGAAGCAGAAATCAGGGAACTCAAGCAGGCACTGAAGACTCTCTCGGAAGGCTAACCTATGCCTCGGGGCACTATCTATTTCGACATCGAATCACACTCTGCCACTAAGCTATACACGATGGACCCCGAGGAATTTGTTAGGCTCATCGGGTACAAGTGGCGTAAGAAGGATGAAGTCAGAATTACCACCTCGATTGATGAACTGATCGAGCAGATTGACAAGGCACGATGGATTGTTGGTCACAATATCCACGCATTCGACTTCAAAGCGGTGTATGGACCATGGAGTGATGTGTGGTTGGACCTCACCGAACAGGGAAGGGTGCTAAACACTTGGACTCATGCTGTTCTGGTTAACCCAGCGCCTTATTCCTATGTCAACCGTAAGGGTAAGAAGGCTCTGGCCGACTCACCCGACAAGATGAAGGCCTGGTTCGGTCTGGATGAGCAAGCTCATCAGCTAGGGGTTCCGGGTAAGTCCATGGAACTCTCGGTTCTTGCCAAGGAGTTCGGTGACCCTGAACTGAAGGGCAAGGCACGTGAGGTTGATGGGTATGGCAAGATCCCACAGGATGACCCGAGGTATCGAGAGTACCTGAAGCACGACGTATTGGCCTCTGAGGCTGTTGCTGACGGACTTTTGGAGCTTGGGGGTATCAATGACTATGCCCTCAGGGAACAGCGCATTGAGGCCCGTAAGGAGGTCATTGCATCCAATGGTGTGAGGGTGGACCAAGAGGCAGCACAAGCCCGTGTGGATGAACTAGCAGCCAACCGTGAGGTAATCATGGCTGGACTGGTTGAGAAGTACGACTTCCCCACTGAAGGTAAGCAGCCTTGGCGGTCCAACGAGGGTAAGGCAGCCATCGTTGAAGCCCTCAAGGATGTGGGGATCGACCCTTATAAGAAGAAGGACTGGCCCCGGACAGACACAGGCAACATCTCACTAGGAGGGAAGGTTCTCCTTGACCAAACTAAGGGAACAGAAGCCGAGGCTTTTGGTGAGGCTTTGGCTGAACTCATGGGGCAGCGATCTCTTGCTAGCCTTGCTTTGGATTCAGTCCACGCTGATGGATTTGCACACCCCGATATCACCATGCTTCAGCGTTCTGGAAGATGGAGCACCACTAAACCCGGACTCACCGTGTGGACGGCTAATGGGCCAGGTGCGGTAGAGAAGTCTTACTTCATCCCAGATAACTACGACGAAGTCATGTTCGGCATTGACTTGAGTAACGCAGATGCTCGTGTGGTTGCTGCTTACTCGGGTGACAAGAAGTATGCAGAGCGATTCGAACCTGGCGCTGATGGTCACATGATCAATGCCTTGGCAGCCTGGGGTAAGGCTCTAGTCGAGTCCGATCCCAAGCGGTATAGGCAGTTGGCCAAGCCTCTCGGGCATGGCTGGTCCTATGGTGGACAGGCCAACACCTTGTCTAAGCAGACTGGGACTCCTCTCAAGGAGGCCAAGGTGTTCTGTGATGGAATGAATGCAGAATACAAGGTGCTGGTTCAGTGGCAGAACAGGGTACGTGCCTACGCTCATGCTCATGGGTATGTCCTGAATGACTGGGGTCGGAAGATGTGGGTTGAGAAGGGACGAGAGTTCACTCAGGCCCCGGCTCTTATCGGTCAGTCTGGTACTCGTGAGATCATGTGTGACATCCTCTTGGCAATGCCACTGTGGCTTCTGAAGTGTGTGAAGATGCAGGTGCATGACGAGTTCATCTTCTCGGTTCCCCGGAAACATTTCGACAAGTATAGGGACTACGCCGTGAAGGTGATGACGCGGTCCTTCAAGCCTAAATCAGGAGGGCAGTTGATTGAATTCCCAGCCTCAGCCGGACCAGCCGGAAAGAACTGGTACGAAGCCGGACATTAGCCAGCACTACCACCTGTGTATCTTCTGTGATGAAGAGATCAATGGAACCTCCTGGGTGTTCAAGATTTATATCATTGACGGGGTTTCACAGGTGGTACCTGTCCACGTAAGGCACCTCAATGGATGAACCAACCTACGAACAAATTGCTGAATGGGATGCCGCAGGAGAGTGGTGTCTCATTCATGGTCATGAACCCCTGACCGATTACCAGTACAAGGTGTGTGGGGAGTGCTACCATTGCTACCCCACTCCTGAAGACCTAGTCAACGACTACAACGACATCTTGTATGAAGGTTGGCTGAAGTTTGACCAGGGGTTGTACCCCTGGATTCCTACCTACGATGTAAACCAAATCTATTCTTGCGCCTACTGCGCACACGACTTCTGAGGAGAAACACATGAGCGACCTTTTTAACCACCTTGGTGAGAGCTACTCCGTCGAGGGTTTCGAGGACCACATTTTGGGCATCGATCAGTACCTTCAGCAGATCAAGAAGGAGGAGGGTGATTGGTTCACCACTCAGGATGACTACGACAACCGCGTGAAGGCCACGATGGCCAGTGGTTCGGTTGAGACCAACGTCCTTCTTCACGACATCGCACTTTCGCTTCGTGTTCTTTCTGGGAGGGACAAGTGACCGATCTGTATGTTGCATTGGAGTCACTCACCGCCCGGAACTATTGGGATGGTGAGACGTATGGGGACTGGGAAACCGAGTACCACTACCAGGGGTGCAACGTTTACCTAGCAGAAGAGGCTCGTGGTCGAATTGGTGTGTGGACTGAGCGTGTAGAGGTTGACTTCGAACCTGAGGTTGGTCAGGTTGTGTTCCCGATTGTTGTCCAGTATGGCACGGGTAACTCCTTTGGTCATTCCTCGGGTGAGACCACCCTCGTGGCTGTTGTTGACACTCTTGAGAAGGCTCTTGCAGTCAGGGATGCGATCTACAACGACAACGAGGCAAACCGTGGTGGGTTTGGTCAGATCGAGGTTGCTGGTATCTCGTTCTACAACGGTACCTGGAAGGGTTACTTCGAGAACCTTGAGTCTGTTCACATCGAGACTGAAATGGTGAGGATCTGATGACTGCTACGACGCATGAGAACGGATCGCGAAGCGAACTCCACGACGATGAGGACACCTTCGGGCAGTTCAAGTCGTGGGGTTCCACCCCAAGGTTCCACAAGGGTCTTCACATCACTGAGAAGATCAATGGAACCAATGCTGGTGTGAGTGTCCAGGGCTTCTCCATTGGTCATCACGTGGATCATCCCGTTCCTTCGGATGCTGTACTGGTGTTTGGCCCTGGTGTGGGTGAGTTCAATGCACCTGAGGTTGAGTACCTCGTGAGGGCTCAGTCGCGTAAGCGGATCATCACTCCGCAGAATGACAACTTTGGTTTTGCTAAGTGGGTCTGGGATAATGCTGATGGTCTGGCAAACCTTCTGGGATACGGTTACCATTATGGCGAGTGGTACGGCGAAGGTATCCAAGCGAATCCTCTCGCAGTCGCGGGCCGTAGGTGGGCACTGTTCAACACCTGGCACTGGCATGGTAAGGGCAACCTGGAACGGCTTGTGGATGCTGACATCCCTGGTCTTACTCTGGTTCCTGTCCTTCACGATGAGCAGCGGGATGGACCGGCCGACTGGATGACTATCCCCAAGGCGCTTGAGCTTCTTCAGGTTCATGGGTCTCAGGCTACAGGGTTCATGACCCTGCCCAACTCCAACAAGATGGATTTCTATGTCGAGGGAGCGGAGGGAATCATTGTTTGGCAGCGTGATACTCGTCAGCGGTACAAGATCCTCCTTCGAGAAGATGACAAGCACAAGTGGGAGATTGCCCAGGCAAAGCGTCAGACGTCCATGATTGACTTTGATGCACTGTCCAAGGAACCACGAGCCTTCGCGTAACTAACAAGGAGAAGAGGAACAATGTCTAACAAGTGCCACTGTGGCCACACCCTTCCGTGTCCAGTTCATTCAGGGGCGGACTGGTGAAGATCCCAGTATGCCCACTCAAGAGTTGTGGTAAACCCATGACTCAATGCAAGGGTCACTAGGAGGTGACTCATGTCTGTGAAGAAATGCCCCGTTTGTCAGGAAACTTATCCCTGCAAGTGTGAGAGGCCCAAAGATGCGTGAGTTCGTGAAGTTCACCGAAGACAACCGGTGGGAAGGTGAGGTCTGGCACTTCTGGTTGCAGCTTGATGGTAACCAGGCGGAGCTGGACAAGCTTGCTGTGTGGCTTGAGAAGCACTCTGCTCTGTCTGATGACGATGATGAGTTCTACCTCAACCTGGACCACACCAGGTATGAGGACGAGGTAGACCTGCTTTGTCAAGAAGCCGAGCCTGGCTACATGAAGAACCACAACAAGGTGGTTGGTATCGCCAACCTCGGGGATCTCGAACTGGTTGATAGCCCTGACCAGATCTTCTACAAGGGCAAGATTGAGGAGTTCTTCTCATGACAGCTCCGGCTAACCGTCCCTGGCTGGCTCTTCGGTACGTCTCCAAGGTTGAGATTGTCCCTGGTGCTAATAACAAGAGCGTATTTGTTACCCTGGAGGAAGACAACGAATACGTAGAGTTCTCAAATAACAGGGTCCACATGATCTGCCAGGATCGCAAGCTCAGGCTCACCGATGAGACTGTAAACTTCCACTACGACTATCCCGACGACTTCAAGAAGCTGGTAAGCGCTTGTGGTGGTCTCTATCCTGAGGCTTACCGGCTGTACAAGGCACTGCAAAAGCCAGTGCCTTCCGACTGGGACAAGGATGGAGAACTAACCCGTGACTACTGAGTTTACCGATCCCGTGATGTTCGTGGCCGAAGATTACGAATATGGTGTTCAGTACTTCTCCACTCACTACGGTGAGTGGCGAATGGCCAGCACTAACCACTTCAATGGTTGGTACCCGAGCAAGGCAAGTGCTAACAACGCACTGGCACAGCTCAGGGCAACCCGTTATGGATGGAAGAGCAACCAGCAGTACCGACCGGTTCGTCGTCCAGTCGGAGAGGTTGAGGCTCTTGAAGGCTAACGTTTGTTATAAGCTGCCCAGCCACAAGCCTGTGTTTGATAACCGGCACCAATTGGCACAAATCACTGCCTATGAAGACCTGCATTGGGATCTTCACGAGATTGAGGCTGCTAATGCTGTCACGATGCACGCACATGGGTATCTTCTGGTTGCTGATGTGAACAACAACATCTTCCTGTACCCAACAGTCAATGTGCTGAAGGTGGAGGTGCTTGATCTGTGAAGGCTTTCGTTGCCTCTGTAAGCCTCGCAGTGGCTCTGGTGGTGTCATCGTGTGGGGTAGCCAATTCTGGTGCCTCAGCGGGCACCTCAGGGCCTGTTACGGTGACCCGTGTGGATGGCCACACGTTGTACAAGCTGTGTGACACCGAAACCAACCGACTTGTCTACTTCACGAGTACTGGTGGAGTGGCAGTCGCCAACACAGGGAGCTGTAGGTAATGGCTAGTACCACTGCTCAGTGCCCGTTCTGTTCGGCATCCTTCACGGGTTACGGCAAGAACCACAATGAGGCCGTGGCTGATGCCAACAACCAGGCTACCAACCATGCTTTCAATTGTCCCTCCAACCCAGCCAACCAGGAGTAACCATGAGTATCTTCGGACGTAACCCGATTGGTGACTTCAACACGCAGGGAATGACCAAGTGCCCCGACTGTGGGGACTACTACCCCTCGGGGTGGGGTTCTCACGGAAGTGCGTGCACGAATCCTCCGGATGAGGACTAATGCTAGTCTGCCAAACCTGTTATCAATCCTTCAGCCGAGTCATGGACCTGGAACGTCACGATTGTCCGGGTCCTCCTAGCAACTAAGGAGTTTCAATGTCTGACAGAACTTGGGAAACCGAAACCTCTCGTGGCGATGCTGCAATCACCAACCCTGGTGTGACCCACGACCGGACCAACGAGGACTACAAGAACCAGTGCCGTGAGGCATTGACTGACTCTGAGCCCAAGACGAAGATGCGGAACTGGTGATGGACCCCTTCGATAAAGAAGCCTACTGGGAAAACGCAGTAGAGCAACTCCAGGACCTGGTTCAGGAAAAGGAAGAGGACGCAGACAAAGATGACTGATGCATTCAATGAGCCTGAAGAGAAGTCAGTAGCCGAGAAGATTGCTGACGCACCTCCGCTTGAGGTGGTTGACCGAATCAAGGAAGCCGCACGAGAGGCCCAGGCCCGGAAGGACAAGTAGTGGACTACATCTACATGGCCCTTGAGTGGGACCCATTCCTTGATGAGCTTGAAGTCAAGTGCGCTTACACCAAGAAGTACAACCTTGAGAACTGGTTGCGGAAAGAGCTGCAAGACAAGACCACTCTCTCCCACCTGACTTGCTACCGCATCCGTGGCGCTCACGTCACAGAAATTGACCCCTACGATGTCATCAAGGAAGACCAAGGAGAACTCTAATGGCAGGCAAGGGAACGCCCTACTGTCCACACTGTTTAGGTTCGCACTCACCTTCCAATCCCTGTCCCCCACCGCCTAAGCCGATCCCAGAGCCTCGGGAAGAGCCTTTCCCGTGGCAGGACCCAGAGAAGAGGTAACCATGTGTGTTACCTGTTGGCGCTGTAAGAGCGCCACATGCTGTATTGATGGTGTTAGTTCCTGTGACCAGTGTTGAGGAGACAACATGAAGTATGACGAGGCCCTCAAGGCCTGGGGTGCTAAGCAGCTAGCCTTCGCTCTGATTGAAGGTGAGGAAATCGACACTGACACTTTCCGGATGGAGCTTCAGGTAGACTCCGGATGGGGTTGCAGTTGTTCTTCCTCGTCAGAGGCTGAGGTATCGATGCAGGCTTACACCAAAGATGGCCGTTGGGTGTACAATGACGTCAAATACTTTGATTTCGAGGACTTTTTGAAGGAAGTTTGTGAGGCTGCCAACGGGGCAGTCACACTCGATTAGGAAGAGGTACCATGTTCAAGTATGAAGTCGGGGACCGCGTAATCATCAACGACACCTACGGGTGGGAGCCCTTGGTTGGTCTGCATGGCAAGGTGACGGTTGTGGATGACCCGGACCATGGGTCTACGCCAGAGCGTCCCTACTGTGTGTGGATTGATGGTCGGAATGGCGGTAGCCCAAACTTTGCTGAGTCGGAGCTGGATCCGGAGTGACCCTTGACTACCCCGGAGTCGTTAAACTCCCTCCAAGACCGACTTGGGATGAGTACTTTCTGGGGATTGCGGAGGCTGTTGCTGGACGCTCAGATTGCGTTAGGGATCAAGTTGGTGCAGTGGTCGTTGGAGAAGACAAGCGGATAAGGAGTACAGGGTACAATGGAGCACCGTCAGGAATGGCTGGATGTGGCTCATGCCCTCGGGCAGTTTCAGATGTGGCTCCTGGGTCCTGTTACTCCAACTGCGTTGCCATCCACGCTGAACTCAACGCCCTTTTGTACTGTGACAGAAGTGACCTCCATGGTGCAACCCTCTACGTGACTCGTTCGCCCTGCTACGGCTGTCTGAAGGCCATTAGAGCCACCGGTGTAAGCAAGGTGGTGACATGGCAAGCTGGGAGTATCGTCGTAACGGATTTTGGGTCAACTTCCTGATGGTCGTGTTCACAGGTGGGTTGTGGTTGTTCGTCCTCCTGTGGAGAAAGCTACGTAAATAGCAAAAGTGCCCCCTCCTTTCGGAGGGGGCTTTTCTTTTTGCCTAAACGTATTTGCTTTCGTAAACTACCTTCGGCTTCTGGGGCCGACGACGAGTCTTGTTCTTACGCACGACTCTCATCCTGCTTGACTACGGACGTGGTGTCCGGCGTACCAACATTCTTGACGGCTACACCCTTCAGCACGGCCAGTACAGCACCACCCAGGCCTACACCCAGGGCTGCCTTCCAGTCAGCGTTGAAGACGTCCAGGACATCGAGACCCAGAACCGACAGTGCACCAGTCGCAGCAGCCTGAATGGCGTCCTCTACGAGCTGCTTCCAATAAGTTACAGTCCACATGTGGTTTCCTTACTTCGTAATTGCTATCCCGATACCCAAGAGGATTAACGGGAAGAGAAAGGCGGTGAGGGTTGCCATCCATAGCTGACGTGAAGTAGCTGCACGCTGGGTCTTGTCGTTCTGCTGACAAGCCTTTACCTCTGCGAGGTCCTTTTCAAGTTCGACCACACGGTGGGTAAGCGACGTGGACTGCACGTCCTGTCTATTGATGTATTCTGTCAACTTATCCCCGATGATTCTTACCTCACCATACAATTCGGGGATTCCAATCTTGTGCTCTTCTACCATTATCCCATCACCCATTACAGAGGCCCGATGTACTCGATCTTAACCCAAGGGGCGTTGGTGGTACTTGATTCTCGAATCAAACTTCGAGTAGTGCCCAGCCACATCCACACCGACCATGCCTGCCCAGCACTGGAACGAACACTCGTGCTCATACCCAACTGAACTGGGCCACTGGCCGTGGCCGTCTTACCATGGTCAAGCTCCTGTGCAGACGTAGGGGCTACCCAGAGGTATGCCTCAGAAGCACCATCCAGACGAATACTTGTCGTAAACTGATACACACCAGCATTGGTCAGAGTGAATGATCGAGTGGTACCACCTGTGTACGTGACACCCGAACCTGCCAGGATGGACGTATCAAAGGGTACCTTGGTGTTCGACCCAGACGTGATGGAAGTGGTGGTGTTGTGTCGCCGCTCCATGTTATAGCGGGTACCACCAATACCGGTAAGCCTGGTATCAAGGTCAGTGATGTTGCTGATGAGCTTGTTGTACTCGGTAGAACTAGCAATCTGTCCGGCAACGGCCGGTGCCATAGCTACGATAGCCATTAAGGTCCCCAAACAAAGGTCTGTTCCCAGATACCGTAAATGGCGCTATCCCAAATACCACCTGGGGCGATGAGTTCAACCGACAGTGAATCGGTCAGACCAGAATCAACACTGAAGGTACGGCGGATGCCATAGATCTGAATGTTGAAGCTCTCGCCAAACCCATACTTGTCGTTGATGCGGAGTGTGTCACCAAACTGAAGCCGGGGATCTCCGGCGATCGTGATCTGTTCAGTAGCAGGTGTAGGTTCCTTGGTACTCTGGATGAGGGTACCAATCATGTTCTTGTAGTTCGAATACTCCTGATACCAGTCACCACTGAGTCGGAGGTTACGACCCATCCACTTGTTGATTGACACGAGGTCCTTGTACACAGTGACCTGTGAATCCTTGGTGTGGATAGCAGTACCCTCAACCCGCATAGCGGGCTGGTCATCATTGGTGGCAAGACGCATCTCTTCACCGTAGCCATTCCAGATCTTGACTACCAACCTGCCTTCGTTATCGAAGTAACAGTAGATGTCAATACCCGAAACCTTGCCATCATCTTCAGCCCAGGCTGAACCATTCCACCACTGCACGACATAGCCCTGAATCACATCGTCACCCCACTGAGGGAATGCAGATGCAGGGATTGTGCTGTGACGAGGAAGCTTACCTGGGTTGGGGGACAACACAGAGTCTTCCCAGATCCGGAAGTACCTCTCGGTACCACCCGGTACATAGAACTCGTCAACCGAGGACGCCTCGAAGGTCACACCCTGGGGTGCAATCCTCTTACCTGCGTCGAGAGACCAGATGTTTCGAACCGAGTCGAGTGAGTTGGTAATCCTCAACCCTGTGACGTCATCCAGGGACATGTCTCGAACGATCGTATTCTTCAGTGCGCCCAATCGGGCATTATTCCAGAACCTGAACACACCAGATTCATCCCAGAACACTGCACCAAACTCAGCCTGTGCAACCTCGGTAATGACATTCCATGCATCATCAGCCTGACGCTGAGGGATGTAGGAGATACCATTGATACCCCGGTCCAGCACAGCCACGTAAGAAGCTGCTCGGAATCCCCATGTCAAAGACGAAGCCACGGTGAGGTTACCAAAGTTGGTAGAGGAATACCTGATGTCGTTGAGGGCTACCTGTCGCCTGACGGCGAACAGACCCTTGATCTCATCGGTACGACCGCCTACATACGTGTAGGCTGCGCCGAGGTCTTCGTAAGCACCAGCATTGTTGGTGTTAGCACCCGCAGCAACATAGACCAATGGCCCAGCAGCATTGAAGGCATCCCACACGATGTTGCACTGGACGAAATCACCACCCGTAGGGATGTTCACCTTAGACGAGGTCTTGGTGATTACCAGAGTCTCATCAACGTGGGTAGTCCAGATCTGTCCCGCACCGATCCACACATCGATTCGATACATAGACCCGATACGCACAGAACACACAGCAAAGTCAGCAGCGGTCTGGAAATAGGTACTGTTGGCACCCGAGGTGATCAGAGTAAAGCCCAAGACCTGAATACCCTGAGGGGTCATCTGATCTCGGTTGGTGCACCAGTACTTGAGAGTGTCGTTACCAGCCGTCTGGAGAGCATGAAGAGCCAGTGGCTTAGTCGTAGGCTCTGGAGACGATGGGTGTACAGCGCCCGAAGTCATATACATCGGAAGACCGGTTGACTCAGTGTCAGGGAACTCGACTACGTTCCAGTTGTCACAGTGGCCAATGGTCGGAAGCCAACCACCAGTACCATTGATCCAAATCTGAGGACCAGTCCTGTCATCATCTGCCAACCCATTCTCTTCACGAGAAGTAGGACGGAGAGGAGTAGGAGAGACGTTACACCTACGAAGGCAGTGGTCAATAACCCACTGAGTATCGGTCAGCAAAGACTCAACAACACCACGAGAAGTCTGGTATTCATAGACTGCCCATGCTGGGAACAACACAGGACGACGAAGCATCTCCACCCGGTCAAGGGCAGTGATACTGACGTAGCCTGAACCCCTGTCGGGGGTTACCGTTCGGATGTTACCCACAAACTGTGGATACCACACGATGCCAGCAGAGGTCTCAACACCAATCTCATACTTGACCTCAGTACCAATGGGGGTAGAGTTCCAGAACGGACTCAGGGTCTGATACGGAGAGAACACAGCCGAGAAAGGAAGACCATTGTATTCGCCTGACAGTTCTACATCAAGCTGAGCAGCACCCGAACCTTCAATCAGGGTGATTTCAGACGGAAGACCGCCCTTGAGGGAGCGGTCTGTGCTAGCCGACTTTACATATCCTGAAAGGTCCGACAGTGCGTGGTTGTACAAGCCGTTGTCGTTCCAGTCAGCCAAAAGGCGTACATGAAAACGGCGTTCCCCGGAGACAATTGCGGCCTCAGCCGCTGCCCCGCCTTGGGTCTGCATGTTACGCCTCCAATAGAGTTACAGAACAGTTCATCAATGGGAATCGTGGAGAAGTACTGGGCAACTGATCGACCAATACCAATGTGGCACCGCCACCCTGATCCCACGCGGTTGCTGACGCACCCGGTTCAAGCTGAGCCGCAGCGACTCGCATGGTAGTTGTTGCCGTCGCAGTGACCCCTAGAACGGCCGTAGCCGCGTTTGTAGGTGCCGTGCGGGTGATTGTATACCTCGCCCAACTCGTGGTCACAGAAGCAGCCTCAGGGGTTGCTGAGGACAAGAACACTCCATACCGATCGTAGTAGTCAATCGTGAGAGACCCCGACGCAATGGCAGAGCTACCCTTGATATATACCGAACCAGTGAACTGTTCGAGTGGGAACAGCGGAACACCCTGAACCGAGTCAAACTTCAGAGTAGACGAAGCAGTACGAGCAGCCCATTCGGTGGACCGCATACCATACCCAGCAGCAGTAGGCCAGTCATTGACCCACTGCCACGTACCTGCCGACAACTTGGCACCCGGTCGAATAGAAGCAGTCGGGTTAACCGAGGCTGCCTGAACGGTCAGCCTGTTCTTTCGAAGGGGACTGATCAACCGGTGAGGCCCTGGGATGTGACGGGTTTGCAGAGCCTGAAGCCACCGGTAATCAGCTTCGTCTAGAAAAGTAAAATTCATTGAGATGTCCTGCTTGGTGCCGGTCACATCCATAGTCCGAGCACCCGATAGAGCCTGATGGACACCGCCGTACCTAACATCGCTAACCGCAAGGTTGATCTCAGGGCATACGAGCTGCTTCAGGTCACCAGCGGGACCGATATACCATTCACCAGCCATTATCGCCTCTGATTCTTTCGGTTGACATTGTTAACCATACGGGCAAGACCATTCTCATCGATCTGGATACCCCACTGAGCAAGTGCCGAAGCAACCTTGTCACCGATCGACCCATAACCGTCAGCAGCAATGCTAGCCTCAAGCTCCATAGAACCTGCGGTTGCACCTACTACCTCATCCATGGTCGCGATAGCCTCTGCGCCACCCTTCTCAATACCCTTAGCCCAGTCCTCCATCATGGCCATACCCGAATAGAGCGTGTAGCCCTTACCCGAGAACGGACCAGTCTTGGCAGGAGAGAACGGCAGGAGGTCACGGAGCTGCTGAGCAATACCACTCAGGGCATTGATAGCCGACTGAGCCATGCTCTTCAAACCATCAATAAGACCCTGGACGATAGCCCTACCAGAAGCAGCCATCTGTGATGGCAATCCGGTCAGCGTTCCGATGAGTCGAGCAGGCAGCGCGATGAACATATCAACCAGGACAGTAAGGGCAAGCTTTACAGCACCCTTGATCTGCTCCCAGATGCCATCGGCAATCTGCTTCAAGCCATTCAGGGCACGATCCCAGTCACCCGTGATCACACCAAGGATGACATTGATAATACCCTGGAGCTGAGTAAGCACACCTTCGATGATCTGCTTGATGGCAGGCCATACCTCTTCAACAATGCTACCAAAAGCCTGCATTGCTGGGATGATCAGGTCAAGTACTGCAATGGCCAGATCAACAATGGGAGGTAGGATCTCGATCAGCATTCCAATCAAGTCCCCGATGATGGGAACCAGGTCCTTTACGACCTGAAGGAACTGTGGAAGCAATTCCTTGCCCACCTCAACCAACTGAGGTGCGAGCTGACCCATAATATCCACAAAACCACGCAGAATTACAGTGACCAACTCGAACAGAGAAGGCAAGAGGGGAGTAATCGCCTCAAGCAATGACATGAAGAACCCAAGGAACTGGTCCAGGAGTGGTTCCAATGCCGTGAAGGCAGTAAGCAAGGCCTCACCGATGAGCTGACCCAACTTCGTGAAGAAATCCAGGAAGGTTGGGATGAACGGCTGGATAGCCGTCAGCGCCTTGAGGAATACAGTACTCAGGATGTCTGCAACAGCAGTCAGAATAGGTGTAATTGCCTTGAGGGCACCCACCAGCAGAGTACCGAAGAGATCCAGGAATGCTTCGAGGCCAGGACGGAGTTCAGCAAAGATCTGACCAAGGCTTTCGAATGCCTGACCCAACACCTTGAACACTGTGTTCGACAATGCAGTGAGAATCGGCATCAGGATGACGATCAGATCAATGAACTGCCGGATGAAGTCAGCCATGGGGCCACCCAGCACCGACATAGCTTCAATACCAGCTTCAAACAGCTTCACAAAGCCCTGAAGCAATGCGTCGAGGACCTTATTCAGCCCCTCAAGGGCTCCAGTGAGAGCACCAGACTCTGAAATCCGGTTCACCATGTCCAAGAAGGACCCGGAGAAGCTGTTCAGAGTCGCAGTAAGGATGCCAAACGAGTCAGAAGCCACCGAAGCAAGCTTCAGGAAGGCCAGAACACCCTGGTTGATGGCAACTGAGATCTCCGTGAGGAAGAATCCCACGTTCTCCAGGATGTTTGCAAGCAACTGCATGTTCTCAGGGGCAGTCAGCATCAGTGACAGCTGATCCAGGATGTGAATCAACCCGTCTGCAACCTGATTAAGGCCCTTGTCCAGCGTCGGAGCAAGCTTGTTCAACCTCTCGAAGACAGGAGTCAACCCATCCTGGAAGTTCTGAGACAAACTCTTCTTCAGCCGGTCTACAGTAGGCTGGAACTTCTCCGCAGCCTTAGAAAAGCCCTCCATGCCGAGTGATACAGCAGCAATCGGGGCTAGAAGGGCCAAGAGTAGTGAAGGCAAACCTGCCAATAGCGTAGCCACAAGGGCAATCAAAGGTGCTGCAAGCAGGAATACTGCCACCGTCAGAAGCATGGCATGGGACATACGTCCGATACTCTGAGATGCTCCCTCGGAACTACTCTTGAGCCTGTCTAGGTTCTTGTTAAGTGTTTCGAGACCGCCACCCTTATCCAGGTCGGTCTTCAGATTAACCTTGGGGGTGACCGTCCGGTCAACCCTCTTGAGAATGCGGTCAAGCACCTTGAGCTGAGCAAGTGCAGTCTTGGCATTGAGCTGAACAGGGATTTCAACCTTGAGGCCCTTGACAGCTGCCTTCAGCTCTCGAACAAGGTCCTTGCGGAAGCCAGAAGTGTCCGGAACGACCTGAATAGATACACGACCTGCACTGAAGCCGCCTGGACTCGTCATGGGTTACCTTCCTTTGGCTCTCTTAGCTGCTTCCAACTGGGCTCTGAACGGGTTTGCCACCTTGGGCTTCTTACCCGGTCGGTAAACAGGCTTTGGAGCCTTAACCCTCTTCTTGCTATTGCTCTGAACAACCGCGTGCGTGGTCATCTGCACCGCGTCAATCAACTGAGCAAGCAAGTATCGATCCACACCCCAACCCCAGTACTCTTCGTCACCACGACGCAGCGCCACGGTGCGGGATTCCAATGGGAGTTGGCGGATGTAGACGATAATCTGAGCAGGGCTGAGACCCTGCTCCATTTCCTTAACTAGGTTGATGCCATATTCTGACTGGAAGTCTGCGAGAATAGCCTCACCGAACTCATTCAAGAGTCCAATGAGGGCTACGCTTCCCCCGGCTGAGTCTTCTCAGTCCACTTCTCGATGAGAATCTGGATACTCAGGAGGTCATTGTTCACAGCCTCAATCAGGGCATCGCCCTTACCATCCCGGACAACCACACGGAGCAGCTCCTTGAGCATCTCCTTGACCTCATCCAGGTCATTCTTCTCCTGAACCGCTTCTGCGCTCTTCAGGATCTCGATTGCACGGTCACGCTCTACATCAGGCAGACGCAGCAGTGGAGGAAGTTCGAACTTCTGCTTGCCAGCCTGGAAGACAAATGGACCATACTTGTTGTTCAGCTCATCGTTGAGCGACTCAAGCGTAAATACGTTAGACATCGGCGAACCCAATCATGTTTGAATCGGACCCTTAGTAAAAGAAGGGGGTAGCAGGGTCCGCCAGGAACTACCCCCTCCAAACCTCTTAGGTGAGGTTTACACCAGTGTCGTACGACAACCACGAGAACAGTGGGTTAGAACCACTCTTCAGGATGTCAGCACGAAGCGGCACAGCCGCGAACTCATCTACTGCCAGCTCGATAGAGTCCTCACGACCCATGGTTACCTTCGAAGCGTGGAAACCAACGTGGGTGTTACCGTCGACAATGACAATCAGAAGTGCAGTGTCAATGCCAGCAGTAGCAGCGTTGTTCACGTCGAACTTACCTACAACAGAACCTGGGTTGGTCTCACCGTAGTAGAAGGACAGGATCTGCTCATCAAGCTGAAGTGCGTTGAACGTGATGAAGTCAGCCGCAACCTCGGTAGTCACACGCTTAAAGCTGGCATTCTGCCACGTGCCTCGGGTTTCGGTTTCACCACCATCAAAGCCGAATACAGGAAGGTCATCACGCGAAGTGTGACCAAGCTGAGTCCAGCCCACAAAACCAGTGGTCGGATCAAACGCCTCAATCTGAGCAGGCGTAGGGGAAGCAGTGTCTACCGCTGCAACGTAGATGTAACCTACGGCAGGAGTCACCACCGCAGCGTCATTAAGAGCCATTTGGGCTTACTCCTTTGATTAATTCGCCGGACGAAGGCCCAGCTGGATCAGTCCCTGGATTCGCCACGTGTCATCCCATGGTGAGTCGAACTGGGTTGGACCCAGGGTTTCAAAATACGAGTGAATGTAACCCTCACCCGGAATTACAGTCTGGCTCTTCCACGCATCCCAAAGGATTTGACGGCAGTCCAGATACAAATCTTCTGTGGCAGCAAGACTCTCACTGCCGTACGCGGTCATCTCAATAACTGGTCGGTCAAGAAAATCGACGTCAACTGGAAGCCCTCCCAACCTTCGAATCATTACATAAGGGAAAGTCCTGTCGAGTACATCCGCACCCCAAGACCGAACACTAATGGATGGGTCCAACCTCGCCTTGAGTAGAGGAAGAACAACAGCCTGAATACGTGGTATCTTACGTGCGATAGGTGGCATTAGAGCCTCGCACCAAGGAGAGCATTTGTCATGATGTACAAACCCTGGACATAGCGGTTGTGGTTAGGACTCCAGTGACCGTATTCCACGGATACCGCAGCAGGACCAACCATCGACACATACCAGTCAATGTGGCCATACTTGACATTCTTGATTCGCTCGATCTCAATCGAGTGAGACCCAGTCTTACGGTGAGCAGCAAGCCTACCCGAAGCTGAGGCGTAAGCCTTACGAGCAACGCCCTTCAAGGCGTCCTGTACATCATCATGCTTGGAAAGCTTCTTGTTGAATTCGAGCTGACTAGTGGTAATCTGAACCTTGTTGGCCATTAGTTCCTCCGCAGGGTGTAATCAATGTGGTTAGTCCTGGAGGAACCGTTGTACCTACGTTCCTTGCCGATTACCGACCATGACAGACCGCGCCAGACCACTCGTCCGTGGGCTCCGATGATCGGACCTGCATAAGACCTAGGCAAGCGCAGTCGATATACCTCTTCAGTTTCCTGTCCTTCGTTATCCTGTTCGGCACGCCTGGACGAAGTACCCGACTGAGCCAACAATTGCACTACTGCATTTGTGACAGTGATACCCGTGGCTTGTGGCCTACGGAGTTCGTTACCATCTGGGTCTATGTACACCTCTTCGGGGTATACCGTTACGGTCTCTCGACCCCTGTCTAGCAAGGACACTTGATATCTCCCGTCACGAACTCACACCAAGCAGGGTGAGCAGTCCTATCCCATGCCGGGAACTCGTCAAAAGGGCGGTTCACGTTCTCCCAAGGGTAACCACAGTTAGTGTAGTAAGGGCTGAGGTCTGGCCGAATGGTGAATGCACCACTTCGGAACCCAAGCAACGCCCACTCTTCGGGGAGGATGTCCAACCGACCTGATGCAACCTTGACAGAAATCTGATAGGAGTAGTTACCATCAGTCTCTGCCGTGTAGCCGTCAGGGTTTCGTACCAACCGGAGAACACTCTCCGACTCAATCATGATCAGTGCTTCTACATCGATTGTTCCTGCCGAGATCTTAGTATCAAGGTCAGGAATCTTGTTTCGAATCAGAAGTTCTACGTCATTAAGCCGGGTGTTAACGATGGTCTGTTCGGACGTGTCGAGTGACCTACCCAGCCTTGCTTCTACGTCTGCAACAGTTGCATAGGCCATTCAGAACTCCTTAGAACGTTTCGGGGCGTGCCACTGCACGAATCAGCGACATGAACCCCTTCTGAAGATCAGTCTTGGCGATGTTAGCCCACCGCTTATCGGTGTCAGGATCGTCCAGAACGATATCAACCCAATTGCCGACTTCTACGGCGACATCCTTGAGCTTGTTCATGAGATCAATCTCGGCTGGAGACAGATCACGGTAACCCTTGATGGGTCCAGTCTTCACTTATACCTTCTTCGGTCGGCCACGCTTGGGCTTTACTGGCTCTGAGACGTCTTCTGAGGGACTTTCAGAGGGCTCCTGGTACTCTACATACCCCTGGATCCTCTTGAGCCTCTCAGCCTTCTCAGGGGTGGCGAACACGACGGTGCCGTGAACCCCAATGAGTTTAACTAATCCTGGCATTTCCCAACTCCTCAATCTTTTGGACCCACTGGGCCAACTCAGGCGTTGGGTCTAGTTCGGCGGACCGCCTTAGGGCTAGTCCAGAAGCGGCTTTGTATGAAATATCTGACTCGTAGTACTTGCGGATCACATTGCAATACTGATCCACATCATCACGGTCAATGAAATGTCCGAATGGACCTTGGGACTCGATTAGTCCCGGTGTGGGGTGAGCCAATACAGGGATACCCGAAGCTAGCGCTTCTACTCCGGCCATACCATAAGACTCGTAGACAGATGGCATCAGAAGAATCTTGGTCCTAGACCACACATCCTGCTTCATCTTGTCGGTTTGCATCTGGATCGTCACATTGGGAAGATCATACCTGATGATCTGTGGCCCGTGACCACCCTCCACCCCCAGAAACTGAATGTCTGGCATTCGCTCTGCGAGCTTGTAGAACAGATTGGCACCCTTGTTCTCTGACAGGTTGACCAAGGTGACACACTCTCCTGGAGTGGTTCGATGTTGGTCGGTCAGGATGGGTGGATGCATAACCATGAAGTTAGATGTCTTGTCCTTGAACTTGGAGGCCATCCAATCAGTGTTGAACACAACCAGATCAGGATTGTAGTCCAGCTTTTGTACTGTCTGGTCGAAATCATTGTGCATCAGGAAGGCGAACGGAATTCCCTTCCGGTTTGAAATACGAGCAGCCCTGTCTGTGTTATCATGGTGGGAGACAATGACGTCGGGCCTCCAGGACTCGATCATCTGCTTGCCGTAGACCACGTTGGTCACATAAATCGGGATGCCTTCGTACTCATAGAACTCGGGAGCCTCTGGGAGAACCGTGGCGAACACGATTACCTCATGGCCTTTGTCCTTGAGTGCTTTGCACATTACATGGAGCATCGTCTCAGAACCGGCGTTCCTGTAGGGAACGTAGTAGTGGACGAAGATTGCTACCTTCATTGGCGGTCCCTAGGGAGGAAGGCTGACTCTGGCGTTGTCATTTAATCTGTCGCCCCTTGACAGAACCTTCCAAATCGATTAGCTACCCGATGGGTTCGTGATCTTAACGAACGCGTCCAGGTCCGCAACGATCCAACCGAAGGTTACCTCAACGAGGATCGCAACCTGGTTGGTCTGCCACATGGAGATGGTGTTCGTACCATCAGTCAGGGTCGCCTGGTCCGATACCTTGTACCGAATGTTGTCAGCGAAACCCCACATGAGCTGGGAGAAGTCACCACCGATGATCTTAGTGGAAGTGGCCGTAGCCGCACCAAGGTCACCCACGACACCCTTACCATACTGGACCGGGAAGCCCAGGATGTTACCCACCTGAGAGGTGAAGTTGATGCCCGCTGGGTTCACAAGGTTCCCGTTGACATCACGCTCCGCACCCTCACGAATCAGACGCGAACGGTAACGCGTGTCCGCAGCCCAACCAGTGAAGTCGTGATCCGCAGCAACCATGTCATAAGCCGTGATCAGCTCATCGTACAGGTTGTTGTTGTTGATGGTGTCCGTGTTTACCACGTTCGTGGTGTTGTTCAGAACGTCCGACGCGTCAATACCAGCAAGCGCACCACCCGTGAGAGGCTGCTTACCGTGGAAGACCGCCAGGTCAAGACCACGACCAATAGCGAAAGCCAGGTCAGACTGAAGCTTGGAGTAGAAACCCTGTGGGTTGGTACGCGCAAACTCCTCGGATACCGTGATGATACCCGCCAGCTTGATTGGCTGCATGGACTTGCTGTCCCACGCAACACCAGTCAGTGGCTTGGTCCCACCCTCACGCAGTGCGTTGGTCTTACCAGTACCTACCTGGCCAACCTCGGGACGCTTGGTCTGGACCGGAATAACCGTCTCACCAAACGAAACCGGAATCTGCTGACCCAGTCGGAGTACCAGAGACTGTTCCTGGGCCTTCGTCAGAAGGTCAGACGTAATAGTCTTAGGGAACAGGTCATCAGGAACGTAAGCAAGACGCCCCTGGTGGTTGTTCGTAGTATTCGGCTGAAGCTCGTTAATCATTGCCATTGTTGGATTCCTTAGTTAAGGTGCTTTTGGATAAGAGCTGCAAACTGATCAGCCCCAGACAGTGAGGTGTTGTTAGCACCAGCACCATGAGATGGGTCAATGGCACGAGAAGCCTTACCAGGAGCACCAAACATCTCCTTGAGCTTGCCCGCGTGTGCGGTCAACTCATCCTCGTCATTGCCCTGAAGCAGTGCAGCGAATTCGACAGCGGTTTCACCAGGAATCCCGGCTGCCAGGGCCACCTTCAGCTTGGTGAGCTGACTGGTAGCAGTATCACGTTCCGCAGTAATCGCGGACTTCTCGTCCGACAACGTCTTAAACTGCGTATCGAAGTCGGCGGACAACGCCGCCTTAGTTTCTGCCTCGATGTTGTTACGCTCAGTCCGGTACTTTGCAGCCTCGGCGTTAGCCTCAGAGATCTGCTTACGAGCCCACTCGGGGATTACTTCCTGCTGCTTGGCAGGCTCCACAGGGGTTTCAGTAGCGGTCTTGTTGTCATCGGACATGTGATGCCTCCTGGGCATGGTTGATAACACTTCCGCCTGGGAAGTGGGTTTGGGGGTTGTTAGGCTGCAACAGCGAACTCCTGTGGTTCTACTTCTCCACGTTCGATGGCACGCCTGAAGGCGTTGAGCTTGTCAACACCATAGAAATTCTTGGTGGTCCTATACCAGATATCTTCAGCTTCCTTCCAGGCATCTCGCCCTTCCCAGAAATTGATATCTCGCACCGGTACTGCAATGCAGTCACAACCGGGATGCCACCTCGTCATGAGTTCTCGCAGAGTCGCCTTGTCGGCTCCCTGATCAAGCAACTCCATGGCCTTCTCAGTGTCTTCACTGAAGTCTGCGGCTTCCCTGCTCTCATACACAGGACCACGGGAAACCAGCATCAGACAGAAAGCACAGGTCTCACGACCTGTTGCTACACGAGCCCATCCAACACGAGAACCGGTCTGGGAATTCTCATCTCGTACTGCTTTGATGAGTTCCTTACGACCTGCATTCTCGACTTCCTTGATGGCCCTCAGGCCAGTCTGGGCAAATTGACCATCCGACATGTCACCATGAACAAACGCCTCGTAAGACGGCTCCATGGCATTGATGAACCATTCCCACTCGTAGTCGGGAAGGTCGATGTCGAACCTGTCGGTGTCTCCATGGTTGATCCGATCCTCATCATAGAACTGACGGGCCAGAATGGCAGACTGCCTACGCGATTCCACCACGATGGGGAACAACGCAGACAGAATGCTCAACCAGGCACTTCGTGTAACCTGGACAGTTTTCCAAGGAAACAGGATAGCCAAAATGGACCTTAGAGCCCTAGCCGTGATGCTATCCTGTACCTGACGATACTCAACGATTCGCATTGTTGTTTGGCCTTGCCTGCTGAGCAGCCGCAGCCTGGTCCGCCTGGAATCCCGCGTTAAGAACAGTGTTAAGCTGACCCATTGGGTTCTCACTGTCCCACTTACGCATCTGCTCACGCTGAACATCGGAATAACCGAGGTCCTCACGTGCCTGCTCAACGGGGAGGATGCCAGCCTGAGCCAGCTTGACCACACCATCAGCCTTAGCAGCAAACGTAGGCGTTGAAGGATCACGCCAGACCGTTTCAAGCTTGTAGGCGTCATCCGGGATTGTCCCGTCGATCACCAACATTCCGAGGCGCATCGCCTCTTCCCAAGCCTGACCAAACATACGTGCCTTACGTTCTGCCTTCTTCACCAGTCGGGATTCAGCCGACTTGATAGCCTCTGCCGAAGCAGGGTTCTCAGACGAGAAAGACAGATACTGTGGAGGAAGACCCGTGTAAGAGGCAACCAACTTGGCAATCTCTTCCAGGGCTTCTACGAAGTTCCGGAGTTCTGCGGCATTGAACTGCATAGCCTTACCCGCATCATTTTCGAATGCGAGAATACGAGCCATGTATGCTTCCATAGAAGCGCCTGGATTCAGTGGGTCCTGGACAAAGTCCTCCATGGAAACACCAAAGATCACACGCTGTGGGAGTGCCATCAGTTCAGCAGCAGCCTGCATGTTCATGAGAATACGAGAAGCAGCATCGGTCGCAGACCTGATCTCAAGGGTGATTTCCGACTTGCCATTTCGTTCGGTCAGACGTTCGCGGTTCAACAGACGTGCGCAACAGACTCGACCAAGCTCATGACGTACGATGGAATCAACCTTCCAGTCACCCGACATGTTACGGGCGAGGTAGACATTCTCGTCTGGGAGAAGCAACGCGGCATATTCCTCGTTGGGAACATCCTCGTTCTTGTAGAGACGGAGTGCTTCCTTCACCTTGCGGGTGCGGTAGTCATCCTTTGCGATGAAGTTCTTCGGAGACTCAACCTTCATAAGGGGGTTGTCAGGATTCTCGTCTTCTGTTGGCGCAGAAACCGTGACATATGCTTCACCATGCATCATGGACTCGATGTGGCCAAGGCCCGACTCTACGTCGAGATAGTTAGCCTGCCACCAGTCCATAAGCCTGGAATCACCCTCGGGCTGATCCGAGTTCCGGAAACCTTCAACATCCAGACGTTCCTCTACGGAGTCCAGATACATTCGAGGCCAACCAACAGCAGCCGTGAGGTGCCGCATCTCAGGCGGGACAGAAAGTCCCAGTGCCTTCAAACGGTTCTCAGCCTCGTAATACTTCTCATTCTCTTCAAGCTTACTCTGCTTGCCATTCAACTCAGTCACAAGGTCTGTAACCAGAGAGTCATATTTCGTTGTCATCGGAAGACTGTGACCCCCTTTCCACGGTTGCCAGCCTTGCTCATAAGGAATTCATTCCTAGCACCGAACGCCAAGACAGCACAGACCGCCGCATCAATCTTGCGCGCAGAATCCTTGGTTGCCTTGCTGATCGAAATGCCAAAGTTGTTTGGACGACGGATTGCGTTGTTCACATGACGCTTCAGGGCGGCAGAGCCGTTATGCACAACCTCACCCTCCATCACTGCATCCTGGAACCTTTCACAATCCAATGTGAAGTTCTTGATGTTCGATCGCATGTCATAGCCGATCGGGTGCTTTGGAGTTGCTCGCACCTTGAGCTTCTTGCCGTACTTTGCTCCCCATTGATCCACGTAGGCTTCGAACTCTCGAACGTCAGACCTAAAGGCAACCACGTCGTAGGTGCCGAACACCCAGTCAACGGTGTTGTTAACGTCTTCACGAGGCACTTCCCCGCCGTACTTCTCGGGGTCCCAAATCTTGATGGGGATAATTGCTGCATCATCCACACGGCAAGCGACCAGTGCGGTCCAGTCCTGTGACTTGGATCCGTCGAACCCAAGAGTAATTCGATCCCCTGGTTCAAGCGGTCGCAGACCTGGCACATGACACTTATCCCATTCCCGTGGAGAGATCCAGGCATCCTCAGCCGCGTTGATCTGGTTGAGGAACTTACGCCGTGACTCAGTGATGTCGTTACGGATGTCCAGAAGCGATTCTAGGATGATGTCCAGGTCAAGCCAGTCAGCATCACCACGACAGACCTTCAACCCCTCACGGAGCTTCTCAAGGCCTTCTAGGAATGCTTCCTCGTCATCGTCGGGGATTTCTGCCAGTTCCCCTAGTGGTGTATCGGCAGGAGCTTCGAGGGCATCATAGAGGAACCCAGTTGCCAACGCCTTGATTGAGACAGTCTCACCAGCCTGTTCGGCTAGATAAGCATCCCAATACCTCTCACCAATGGACTCTTCACCAGGACGATGGGCGTTACAAATAGACAACGCACGACAGGTACCATAAGCACCCTTGGTGACGTTGCCCATAATGACGTTTTCCATGTCATGGCCGGAGTTGGCTTCAACCCACCACTGAACCTCATTCATGATGACAAACGTAGGACGCTTGCCTTCCAGCGAAAGAGGAGACGAGGTCACAGCCTCAATCATCCCACCTTCGGAGTTGTAGATGATGGTCTTGTGGATCTCCAGCCCATACTCTTCCTTCAGCTTCTTACTGCACATGGCAGGGAATAGCGTGAAGGTGTTACGAGTCTGGTCCTGAGACACAGCGGCAATCTGAACCCAGGCTGACGACTTAGGCTTACCCTTAGGGTCACCATTCTCATCAAACCCAGCAAACTGAACAGGACCACACAACTCAGCAAGCGCCATAGCAGCTGCCAAGGGGTCCTTGCCCCATCCCTTAAGCCTGCGAAGCAGACCATTCCTGTAAATGAATCGTCCCGTGTCCGGGTCTACCGCATACCACCAAAGCAAGAAGCGGTATTGTTCGTCTGTAACCAAGAAGTTTTCCTTGGCACGTGGTCCTGAAGGCTGGACGAGATACTCAAACATCCAGTTAACAATTTCCCGACCCAAAGTCTTTTCTGGAAGGTGGAACCCACCCTCTTCAAGACGCTGCCAGGTGGGTCCAACTACGTGACTAGGAGAGGGGATCAGAGTTGGCGAACCCATATAGTGATCCCTTGTTTATGGAGAACCCTCGTTGATAAGAGTGATCTCATTTGGATAAGCGGCCGAACCCCAGGTGATACCAGAGCCGGACCTGAACATGTAGCACAGAGTTACGTTTCCGCTGACGATGTCATCGGCTGTAACAACCCACTTGACAGGATTAACCTGGTGGGAGAACTGCTGACCCATGTACAGGCCACCGTGACCATTAGGAGCTTGGGTAGAAGTACCCGAAGAGTAGTAACGCAGTCGAGTGGTGCCGTTGAGTGAACACACATCCATTTCGGCATCAGCACCAACAAGTGCGATGATGGATGGGTCCAGGCACAGAATGTCTCCGACTGCGGCTGGGACTGTTACCCGCCATTCAGCAGGGGCAAGAGTCCAGGTCCCTGACGTGTCGCCAGGGCCAAACTGGAGCTGGAGCTTACCAGTGGTGGCAAATGCCTTTACCGGCTTGGGTGCTACTGGCTTGTTACTCAGGTCGTTGTAATCACCTGAGGTGGCAACAGTGGCCAAAGAAGACTCAAGAGCATACTGAGTGTGGGGATCTGGCAATGCAACGTGAGTTGCAACAGCCGCTGAAGCGGCACCAACCGTCTCCTTACCATTCAGAGCAGTCTGAGTAGCCGTAGAAACTGGCTTGGCAGCATCGGAGGTGTTGTCTACGTTCCCAAGACCAACCTGGGACTTGGTGTAGTCGCCAGACTGGGCTACAACCACACCGATACGACCGAATACGGAATCAACTGCTCCGCCACCTCCGCCAGGAAGTGTGATGTTGCCCGAAGCGTCAGGAAGATATCCATTGACTGAACGAACTGCCGTCAGCAGCTCTTCGGGTGGAACAACACCAATTGCGTCTGGCAAGTTGAGTGCAACGCCGTCCTCAACCTCGATCACCAGTGCACGTTCGTACCAATCACCCAAACGCACACGCGTGCTATAAAAACCAGCCGGAAGAGTGGTGTTCAAGACGCCCGCAGTGATGTTCACCTTGGTCATCAGTGGGATAACCACTCCGTCTGGATCGTCTGGGACCTCAATCTCAGACAAAAGCAGGAAGTAGGCGGTGCCAGTGGCATTGTCGCCGTCGGGCTCGTAGTATCGGCCGGTTACTGTACCGACTGGTACAGAAGCAGGAAGCGCCATATTTGACTCCTAGTCATCTCGATCGGTAATCCGATCCTCTTTATGGCGTCCGTTCTCACACGCCTTACACCATTCACCATTACCAATATCGGGGTTGCTACTCCAGCACCCACAAGTGCATGAACACTTCATGTACCCTCTGAGGGATTCGAACCCCCGGCCTACGCCGTGTAAAGGCGGTGCTCTCCCACTGAGCTAAAAGGGCGGGCCGACGAGGACTTGTGCACTGCCCTCGCCTTCGTCTGATTAGCAGGACTCGAACCTGCAACTCCCGCACCCCAAATGCGGTACTCTACCAATTGAGCTATAACCAGATACGGAACCTGAGAAACAGGTTCCTTTACGTTCGGCATAACCGAAAGTTTGAGGGGCTTGCCTCCTGTAGCCCCACTAGTCGTGGTAGGACAACAGACAATCCCTTCTGTGCGTTACTTCTCGGGCGGAATCAAACACTCGGGGTACTCATGAGTACCTCCGCATACACTACAAGAAATCACAAATGAAAACATGCGGGGCGTCCAGGCTTCGAACCTGAGACTGCGGTTTTGGAGACCGCCATTTTGCCAACTAAACTAACTCCCCTTTGGAACCACCTAGTGCACTAGGCCCGGTTTAAGGTTCCCGCTCTCATACCTGGATTCGAACCAAGATACGCCGATTAACAGTCGGCTGCTCTGCCCTTGAGCTATACGAGAATGTTCAAACTCACCATATGTTCAATCAGAGTGAACACACCTCTAAATTGAACAAGCTACCCACCCAGGACTCGAACCTAGATTACCTGGATCAGAGCCAGGCGTCCTGCCATTGAACGAATGGGCATTTGCGTTAGCCGCTGACACCTATAGCAGATTGCGCGTTTCTGCGTATGTCTATCGGGTTGGCCACTTCCGGACAGTTTAACGTATGCACTGACAACTCGCTTGTGAGACGGGAGTCGAACCCGCACACACCGGGGCCACATCCCAGCGCTCTTACCGTTAAGCTACTCACAAAGTGGGGACGGCGTGAATCGAACACGCGAATACGGGATTATGAGCCCCGTGCCTTATCCGTCTGGCTTCGTCCGCAGGTGAAGGCTGTTTTGCGGTGTACCTTCTCACCGTGTGTAGGTAGCGAATTCCTACACGTTCTTGGCGATGATCTGCTGGGACCAATCGACTTCGGTATGCGCGATTACGTGCCAACCTGCGTCGACAAACATCTTCAAGTAACCATCCATATCCCATGCCCACGCATGATTCCACTCGTGGTGGTCAGCAGTTTCGTTCTTGGGGGAGGAGAAGACCCCGTAAACTACTCCGCGACTCTTGAGATCTTTCAGGAACTGATGAGGATCTTTGAGGTGTTCCAGCATCTCAGTGCATACGATGACCTCTGCAAGTGGCGTGCGCTTGGACTCTACGACATTAGCCCAGGTTACGTTGACACCACGAACATCGTTTGCGTATTCGATTGAACTATCAATGACGTCGTATCCGAAGGAGGAGGAACGGTAGGGTTCCGGGAGGAGGTCCAGAAGCCCACCATCACAGGATCCGACATCACAGATTACATGAGTGCCGACGAGATCGGCACACTTCACCGCCGCTTGCGCAGCGGAGTTTAGCCGCGACTCATGGACCCAGTTACTCAAGTGGTTCACATGGGGCTGGTCAACCCACCACTCAGGATCGAGCCACTCGGGCGGATTCTCTGGATCAAAAAGTCGTGCTTCCATTACTTGGCCTCGATTACCACCGACAGACCCAGCGTGGCCGTGTAATCCACGATGAGAGAGTGAGCATTAACCGGTGCCTGAATACCTACGGTACGACCCAGAGCCGGGATGGTGGACGCATCAGGCAGCATGTGTGCCAGCGAACCATCATTCAGCCGCCAGTGAGCAACAGCCACCTTGGCTTCCGAGTTACCATTGTGCAGGTGAACCCACCGACCTGAGATACCCGAAGCGCCGTTGGCGTCCGGAAGGCCGATTACCTGCTCATACACAACGCCCTCAGGCGTTGCTGGGAGATTAACGACTGCAAACATAGGTTCCACTTCCTCGATTGGGTTTGTGACCACAGATCGAGCCTGTGACCTAAACAAATTCATGTCAATAGCGGTGCCAGGCTTCCAACCTGGGTCCCACTTACCATTGTAGCCCTTGCCGTTGACCTCAAAATGTCCACGAACATATTCAAGATCACCACCACAGAAGGTGTCTGCAACGACCTTGGAGAACAACAGTGCCGTCTGGTACTGAGCATCAGTCATCGGGGAGTTACCCGGATAAACAATCTCAAGACCAACCGTGTAGTAGTTCCGGTTACTAGCGTAGGGAGCCAGTGGACCCTGGTTAGGACCAAAGCCACCACCAGCATGCCAGGCAAGCCCGGACCCAGTGACAGTCAGACTGCCGTCTGAGTTACCCGCGAAGTTACACAGCAGACCTCCATAGAGGTCCGGACGGGTAGAACTCACCAGCCCAGCAAAGGCTGAACCATACGCGGTTCCGGTGTGGTGCAGGATTGCACCTCGAATGGAAATCTGTGGCTTGCCCTCGTTGCCACGGCCTTCCCAGCCTGACCATTCGTGAACAGTCACGCCAGCCGCCCTGAGGGCGTCTACAAGCTTACGAACATCACCCATGGCTACAGACCCACCTCGATCAACGTTCGTGCGATGTCGGCGATCTCAGAGCCGTATGTAGGGCTTGGAGCCCAGCGACCACTCAAATCGAACACGGTCTTCAGGCGGTACAGCTGAACCACCCAGTGACGCGGGTAAACAACCTCGTCGTCGGGGACTGGCATACCTGCATATCGCCGGAGGTGCTGTGCCTGAGCACGGGCACCCATGGTCCATGAGGCAAACCGCTCGTGATCCAGGCTGGACTCACCCTTGGTGGGTTCCTTGGCTACTTCAGCAAGCAAAGCCTGTTCGGTCGGATGAACCTTGATACCAGCCGGGTTGTTGAACCAGGGCTTGACCTTGCCGGGGAAAGTACCCCAACCGGTCTCTTTGCCAGACTGTGCGATCATCAGAACAGGATCTACGCCGTAGCGCAGACCTTCCTTGTACAGAGCAGGAACCATCTCGTTGACAAACAGGACGGATCGGTTCTGCTCACGCAGCTTTCTCTGAACAACTTCCAGACTCGCCGATGGCGGTCCAATGATATTCATTTATGCTCCCCGTGCTCGTTCGTCCAGCAACTGAGCAATGTTGATGATCTGACCCTGCTTGATGGCCTCACGCTCAACTTCGAGGCGCACCTTACGACGGGAGCCCTCACTGAACAGAAGATCGTTCATCATCGACTGGATAGCCGAGATCATGTTGGCATTCTTCTTCTCAGCCTTCAACTGGTGATCCAGGAAGTGAAGCATCACACGGACCATCTCCCAGTCCGAAGGCTCGTAGTACTTGGTAAATGCAGAGTCACCTACTGCATCCCACAACCTCACCACTGTCGGGTGAGGGTTCTCGAAATCTAGGTCAGGCTGAATCACTGCCCCGAATGCCACAACCTTTTCGGTTGGGGGTTCAATATTTCGCCTAATGCGCTCCTCAGAGCGCTTCCTCATTGGGGGCATTGACAACCTCCTGGGAAGTCTAGTTATTACCGGATTTCCTGAATCCGGGATGTTTCTCTTGAGGCCGAAGCCTCAAGCTCCGACGTTCCTGATTAGCCCTTCGGCCTTCAGCCGAGGACTTGTTCCTATGACAAGGTGAACAGACACCTTGAAGGTTAGTGAGCCGGTGATCGTCACCGGCATTGATGTGATCCACCTCAGTGGATCTGCTTTGACATCCCTCATACCGGAGTTTGCACTCCGGATCTCGTCTCAGAACAGTCCTTCGTAGACTGTTCCAGTTCTTAGGCAATCGCTTCCGGCGATTGCTTGAGTTCCATCGACTGTTGTTCATTTTCATCGACATCCCTCTAGAGGAAGGCCGTAGGGCCTTCCGATACAGCCCCCGAAGGAGTCGAAGACCACTGAGGGGGTGAGGTCCGTAGGACCGAATACTCTAAACCAGTCAGTAGAGGCCTTTGGGGCCTCTTAACTAGTAAACAGTCAAGGATCTTTTCCGTTCGGTACTACGTACCTCACTTCAAAGATGGGTCACCCCCTACCCCCTACGACTGAGGAGGTTGGAGTAGTGATTTACCCTTTCCAGATGGTTCCTGGTACGAAGACCTCGTGTGCCAACACAAA
>Ga0247760_1000534_pt1 | contig 40700 bp, 38 predicted proteins | sample UWRJL171409R4_FD_179936 | JGI IMG/M metagenome (GOLD analysis project Ga0247760, IMG submission 179936) | Plant litter microbial communities from Arlington Agricultural Research Station in Wisconsin, United States - UWRJ-L171-409R-4 | ecosystem: Environmental > Terrestrial > Plant litter >... | reverse complement strand
GATACCAGCAGGAGAAGATGTGTATGAGAAGCCTCATTCTGCCACTCTTGTCCTTCCCGAAAGCACCACCACATTTTTCGTAGTTCACAAAATAAGCCCTCGTGTTTAAAACTACCCAAACCAAAGGAGATCAAACCTCAGCCTCGGTAATCTGCACCATCATCTTGCTCACTATTGGCATGGAATAATGCGTTTCTTTCCATGCATTTTTGGGGTTTACGACTTGAAAGTCAAACGCTCTCATCAGCTGTACCATGTATGTCAATATCAACGGTTTCACATCACACAGAGAGAGAGAGAAAGGGAAAAGGGACTCACCTCAAAAGTCAGCTTGCTCAACTCAAACATCGCCACCGTCTTCCCCGAACACATCCACCTCCCACTTCCAAAAACGCCATCCAGCGCTCTTCGTCTCATATCTCTTGTGCGCTCATCACATTCGGTAAACCTCTCTGGACGGAAAACATCCACGTTTCCCCCAAAGATATTTTCGTTCCTCGCTAGCGCTACGGAGTTGTGGCCCACGAGTATCCCCGGCGGAAGAAATACCCCGCTTACGGTATCTCCCGCAGGAGGAACGACTTTATAATGTCCGAGGTTGACGGGGACGCACATCCGGAAGGATTCCCAGATAACAGCTTGAAGGTAGGGCAGTTTCTGCGCTTGTTCAAACGAGATGGGTTTTTTCCTCTGTGAAAGGTCTGAGGAAGAGGATAGGGAAGAGGTGATTTCGTTTTTGAGTCGAGAATAGGCGCGCGGACTAGTGGCGAGATGCATGATTATCGAGGATAACACGGTTGCGGTGGTTTCGGACCCAGCAAAGATTTGCAGAGAGGCTTCGCCGAGGACTTCGGTGAGAGAGAGGCCGTTGCGGATGAAGCCGCCCTGAACAAGTTAGAAAAGGGGAACAAGTGAAATGAGAAGAAAAGAGAGAAATTACAATCATGTCGTTCCACTTCGTAGACGGGGAATCGGCGCTGAAGCGTTCGCTGATAAGTTCATGGATGATGCTGGGATTTATTTTTATTAGCAAATGTTTGTCAGGGAAAGGAGACAAAAGAGAGAGAGAGAGAGAGAGAGAGAGAGAGAGAGAGAGAGAGAGAACGAGACTTACCCCATTATCTTCCCCGCCCCCCGCGCGTCCCCCTCCCGCGGCGCGACCACGGAAAACAAACCCAGCTTATGAACCACCCTTCTTATCAAGGGGATTTCAATAATGATACTAGCCGGCAAGTATGTCTTTTCCGTTTCCTCCAGAAACCCATAGATATCTTCGCCGTCTTGTAAATGCCCAAAGGCCTTGCCGTAGCCCAGACGGGTGATGACGTCGAGAGTGAAGAGGCGGAGGAGGAAAGAAATGTTCACTCCTTCTTCCCTATCATTTCCCTCGGCTGAATCAGTGCCAGTTCCTGCTGAAGAAAAAGAAGAAGAAGAAAGAAATTTCCTCCGAATGAGATCGCCCAACACCTCCACCATCTCGTCAATCGCGGGCTCAAACTCCCCGCCAACTTCTCTCCCGCTATAACCACTTGCGGTTTTGGCTTTTTGGCGATCATGTTCTGCGGTATCGAGAATGGAGGCTATACTGTCGTATTCGCGATGGAATTTCGCACCGAGATACCATTCATCTCGAACATATATGTTTGTGTTTGTATTTGTACCTGAAGGTGATTTTGTAGAAGAGGAAGTGATATGTCGAAGGACAAAAGGGTCGTTGGTCACGACGGTATCCGGAGCGATTACAATAAACGGGCTATTTTGATATCGCGCATGGATAGGACCGTAAGCATCCTTGAGACGCCCAGTGAGGATGGTATATAAATGTGGAAGGTAGGAAATGCGAGAGAAGAAAGGACCGGGAATATGCCGGGTGCGAAAATAGCATCTGCTCGCAGTAACAAGATACCAGATGAAAAAGAGAGAACCAGCTAAAGTGAGAAAGTTGGAAAAGGTTAGGAGAGACAAATCCAGTTGGAGGATCATGGTGTTTGCTTGACTTGACTTGGACCAAGAATATGTTGAGATGTGGATGTTTCGTCTTGGTAGGTATGCTTGGAACTGCCCCCAGAGAATATATGAGAAAGAGTAGCAGGCAAGAAATGCCGCATGCATCACGATGCGGGGTATCGAGTTTGGTGGTGTGGACATGTGTGTAATTGGTTACATCTCTATCTTGTGTAACTCGTTCGTTTTCGTGCTGTGCATACAAGTCTGCATTCAGAAGTGCTTCGGTTTATCACTTCCGGTGACCAATCTACCGAAGCCGAGTAGCACTTCCCAGCACTGGAGATTGTGGTAGTCCAAGTGTGAGGGGGCAACAACCTACAGCAGAGCGAGCAGATATATACGTGCTTCCTAGCCGGTCGCCGGAAAAGAAATAAAATAAAAAGCATTGACTCCTCACTCTTCGGGTATCAAATGTATTCCTCCTTACCAACTCATATCCCCGCCACCGACTTTCTTCTTCCCTCCGCTAGTGTATTCGCAACAGCATCGATGCTCTCCCTGATCGCTTCGGTAACCACAGATGCGAGTCCGGAAATCCACGGGTTGTGTGCTTCTTCCGACTTTGTAGACCCTGTTCCTGTTCCTGACGCTGTCTCTGTTGTTGATGATGAGCTTGACCCTGTCGACGACGATGATGGAGATGAGGAAGATGAAAGGGAGCGCTTTGCAAATCTCCACGCTTGAGTACCGTGCCGAATGGGTTCTGTTTCTGGTTCTGATTGCAGTTGAGGAGGGCCTTCGCGATGGTGATGGACGCGTTCGAGACGTTCGAGGTCGGAGAGCATCATGTGGTAGAATTCTTCGTCTTCCATATTTCTTTTGTGTTTTTTATTTCTGGGGATGTTAATTTTTTCTTTCTTTCTTTTCAGTTATAGAATGGGTAACGGACCAAGAAGATGAGAGGTTGGTCTCTGATATCCTGGGTGATTTGTGATAAAGTAATGAGTTTGACTTTCTTTGAGATTGTAGATTGCCTGACTGGCTAATTGATTGATCGCTGAAAGAAAAAAAAGTGACACTGGTGACCAGCGTTCGAAGTATTCATAGCATTTCCAGTCCCACGAAAGATACCACATGCCACAAGTGGGGAGAGCCAAGACCGGCTTAGACAGTCTTCACAGTGGGCTCGGGTGGTGTGGTAGTCGTACGATGCGGAATGGTCTGGTCGGGTCCGTTTCTTCCCGATACATGTATCCAACCATGCCATTTTGCACAGAGATGCAACCACACGAGAGAATTAGATTGTAAACCCTGAGAAATAATTTGGACAGATGGTGAACGTAAAGTCTGGGCCAGATTTAGTTTTCTTGATGATATGTTAGGATCCAGCACCTCACAAAGTGTTCCGGTTTCTCCCGCATACTTGGATGACCACGCGCTACCAGGCGCCAACCACATGCGAATAGACACCCTGATGAGGATGATGAAATTAAGGGAAAATAAAAAACGGGATACTCTAGAGAATGGCAATTTTTAGTAGAAATTTGAAACTAGGTACCAAGTAGGAGGGTGAAAAGAGCAGCTCACGAATCACAAATTTCACTACCGAGACATAGATTGGGAGAACCCCATTATCATTATTATTATCACTTATTGCCAAAAGCTCCAAAAATATCAACAATGAACAGACAGACAGCCAGATACAAAGCCCCGCTCAGCCGATTCCCATTCAATGCATGCATGCCGTTTTCAATGCAAAAAAAATCTGTCAACCACTCTACTCCGCTCTTAAAGACCCAATGCCTTGAGGACTGGCTCGAGAACCTTGGTCAGGTCCAAAGCGCACTTGGTGATATCCGCGACAAGAGCGGAAATCTCCTCACAGAGCCCGCCAAGAGTCTCCTCGAGGCCGAAGATGGCCTGGAGAGCGCACTTGAGGATGGGAGCGACAATGAGAGCGAGGAGAGAGCAGATGGCCTGGAGCTCAGAGAGGATGAGCTTGAGGATTTCTATTCACAGAAAAAAGTTAGCGATCAGTGGAGTTGGAGAGGGAGAGAGGGGGAAACATACCCAGCTTGAGAGTGACGACAATGTGCAGCAGGCAAGCAAGGATAGCCTCGAGAATGGCCTTGATCTCGCACAGCAGGTCGATGATGGCCTTAAGGTCCAGAGCGTGGACAGAGCCAGCCTTGAAGATGAGAACGGCAATCTTGGTGACGATGAGCTTGAGGAGGAGCTGCAGGTTGGACTCGAGGGAGTGGAGGACAGCGAGGAGAGCGTCGCAGTCAACCTCGGTCTCATCAACAAGCTTGACTTGAAGGGTGTTAGCACTAGATTCTCATCATCCTCCACAGAAAAGAGAGGGAAAACTTACAGATGATGGAAAGATCCCTGAGAATCAGAACCTTGAGCTCAATGACCGTGACGATAACACCGCGCACAACCTTCTCGACATGGGGCTCAAAGTCATGCTGGGCAATCTCGTCATGGTCGTGCTCGGGAACCGAAGGGACCTCAACATCGCCGCGGCGCTCAACATCGTGAGTCTCCGTCTCTTCATCGTTCTCTGGGGTCGGAGGAGCAGGGACGACCTCGGGATCTTCATCCTCATCATGGACCGCCTCAGCATCCTCGTCATCCTGGCGACGACGGCGGGTGGTAGTCTCTGTCTCGGGAACGGACACAAACTTGGCAAACTCCTCAAGGTGCTCCAGATCACGCGTCTCAATCTCCTTCTTGATCACCTCAATGTCGATGTCGTTGTTGGAGAAGTTCTCGGAGAAGTTCTCCGAGAGAATCTCATTATCCTGGACATCGACATCAACGAGGGGACCAGCTGCTGGAGTAGGAGGTTGTGGGTAGCCCGTGTTGCCGAAGGGGATGGCGACGGCAGAGCCGGCGGCGGCGAGGAAGATGGCGGCGTTGATGAACCTCATTGTGATAATTTAAAAAAAGAATCCGGGAAGGATGTGTGTGGGGAGGAAAACGAAGGACTGGTAGTTGGATGTTGTCTCAAAAGAGTGGCTATTGCAAAGATTGCAAAGAAAAGAGAGAGGATGATGCGATCCGAGTTGATGATGATGAAACTTTTTGTGACCAAAAGGCGGATGATCTCGTCGTATAAATATGTCTCTCTCTGTGTCTTTCGTTTCTCAGGGGGTTCGTTGTTGAACTCCACTTGTGCTGAAGGTCAATATTGTCCCCGACGTCATCAATCTCATCTCATTCCCCAGGTCCAAGGATGCAACTCCCAGCCCTGTACTGCACTGCCTGCGCTACTCTGATGTCGCTGCGGCCTTACTTTTCTTTGCTGCTGATCTCAATTCCCATTCTGCATTTCAAGAACCCGGCTGGCGGTGCCAAGTCTCCGCAAACCCAGCTAGCCAGGAGGCCAAGGGACCAGGGGGGGCTAGGTGCCGGGTGGCCGGCCTTATTTGTGCCCCTGGTCACGGCATCTTGGCGACGCCCCGTTGTTGGGGGAGCGTTGGAGGATGGGAGTTTTGGGCAAAGCTGCAAAACGCCATCGGCCAAATGTCCTGGGAAAACATGGCCGAAGCAATAGTGTTTGCGTTGCTTTTTGCTGGCGATAACAAAATAACCCAATGTAATGATGGAAGTGAAATGCAGCGGGAATGAAATGCACCCGATGCATCACATTTTTTTTTTTTTTTTCTTCTTCCATTTGTCGGCCCTGTCGGTCCTGTCGGCCTTTTTCACCAACACATTCTTTCATCTGCAAATTGAAGATGAGGCGGAACATGCCGGCAGCATTCAGGGCAAGGGAAGTGAACTGTGGGGACTGGACTTCAGGGGGCAAATCCTGCCGAACACTGGCCTAGCCCAGTCCGCCCAACCACGCTAGGGGCCAAGACTGCCAAGTCAAAGTCTGTGAGGCCTGTCAGCTGTCAGGCCTGTCCAACCCTGCCTTGCCTTGCCTTGCCTTGTTTCTGGCCATTACCGTTGCCGATGTTCTTCAATCTCCACAGAAATTATCCCCGCTGAGCGCCGGGGCTGGGGCCGGGGCCATCCGCAGCTGTCATCCGCAATTGTTGCTTGAGTCGTGTACGCTAATAATGAGTGAGTGAGCGCCGAGAGTCCGGACTGGACGGACTACCTAACGGACTGCCGACAGTTTTCCCAAATGGGTAACCGCTCCATCTTCATCACCACCTAATCTAGTTCACCCAATGCATTGATTGTGCAGGGGAAACCAGTGCTTGCAAAGGACCTGAACCTGGCATCTCGTCTTGTATCTTGTACTTTGTATCTTGTGTGTTTATACAGTTACTAGTGTTCACCACACCCACATAATCCGGACAGTCTGGGGCCATGTCACATCTGGTGCCTTGTTCCCTTTACAAAAACAAAACATTTTATTTCCATGGCAGGACCCCGGCAAATACCTAGCATCAAACGTACACTGTGTCTCATTCTGGTTTTTGAGAAGGGGGGGAAATCAAACTTGTCGATCCAATCCCACTTTTTAAAAAGTTGACAGACCAGGCCAGTCAAGAGGCCTCCTCCTCCTGACTAGCCTCTTGTCAATGGAAAAAAAATAAAAGTCTATACAAAACGTTAGTCTTGGCGTACACATGTGAGATGCGAATTGGGCAGATAGATGCTGGCCTGGCTACGAAGTAAAACTGCATGCATTAGGGGAAGCACAGGACAACATGGAAAAAAGAAAGCAAACCCAGAAAAGAAAAGAAAAACAGAACATCATGGTCCGGCACGGCACGGCACACAGAGTGCAAGTTGAGTGCAGTTGAACACTACATTACCAACCGCACCGTGCCAGGAAAAAAACATAGCAAACTCAATCCCTGAGCCAAGTTGATTTTGACTACCTTGGACTATGAAAACACTGTTAGGCGAGAACAGTCTGCAACATGGATTACATTTGGCATTGTGTTTGATGTGTGTATTACGAATGATGGAGGTTCCGTGATACCATCATGACCCAACGACTTCGACATGTCAATTTGCGTCAAGGATCTACCCCCCTCGCACCATTTACAGCTGCTTCGTCCGCTGCTTTGTCCATCCATAAGCTGACAGCCAAATTTCGATGCACCACCTCCATGCGACAATCTGTTGATCACTACTCCTTCCACATACATCGACCCCACTCCCACTTCCTGTTATCTGGGAATCAAGATAATGCACCATCTGAGACCAGACTGTTTCACTCCCCACGAGACAATCCCCAGTCTGGCAGCCACGCAGCAAGATGGACAGATTGCATGGACGTATTTACCATCTATCGTTATAGTCATGTCTACAACGCAATTACAAATAAATGTTGCATGGATCAACAAAAAGAGTGTTCATGTTCCCATACTTCATGTCCTCCTCTTCCCTTCTTTACGTCGCTCTTCTCGGCGCCGACCTCCGTTTCCCAGGAAGCGACGCATACTGAATCCGGAACGTTTGACTCTCCGCCTTGTCGTAGTCGGCCTCGACATTGGGGTTCCCGTTAATGCGAAGCGCCTTGAACGCAATCTTGTACCTCCCGGGTTGAATGTAGCTACCATCAGCAAGCAGACCCGTCCAGGTCAGACGAGACACATCGCCAGGAGGGTTGCGCGGGTTCCAAAGCGACGGGAATTCCTCGACCGAGCCAATCGTCTTCGTGCCGAGCACAAGTGTGGCATTCTTGGTAGCCGTCGAGCAGTTACTCAGTGGCACCACATCGGCACGGACAAGTCTGCTGCCAAAGGCCAGCGAGAACACAACCCTGGGCAGTGCCGTGCGTCCAGCGAACAGTGTGTTGTTGGCTTGTCCTGGAGGCGGGAGAGTAAAAGTCGCGTTCTCGGCCACCCTGGCGTTGGTGCTGTCGCTGGCCCGAGAAACCCATGCGCCATTAGCTGAAAGCACCTGTGTGTCCCGAAGCTTGCCCGCCACACCAATGTAGGGCAGAGATGAGGCCGGGCCTTCCGAGGCCTTGATGGTGATGAAGCCAGAGTACACGGGTAGACGCTTGGCCACCAGTCCGCTGGGCGGCGTCAACGTGACAGTGATGATGCGACGTTGTCCAGCGGGGATGGTGAAGGTGCCGCTAGGCGAGAAACTGACCGAAGCATACTGAGCGGCCAACTCCATGGGGAATGAGGCAGGGACGATGCTGGCCGAAGTGCCAAACGTGTAGCTCGCTGCCGCGCCCGAGTGGCCGAGTGTGTAGCTGACATCCTTGGTCCCCGTGTTGGAGATGGTGAACTGCTTGACGGCCGCGAAGCTGTCAGAGTCGCCAAAGGAGAGGCTGGAATGGCTGAGCAGAGTGGTTGTGTAGGCAGCATCGAAGGCTTGGATGAGGCCGGCACCCTGCTGCGGGACGGGGGCAATGAGGGTGCTGTCAGGCACGCCAGGGCCAGCCTTCCAGGTGATCGGACGCGCCGTTGACGCTAGAACGTTCTCCAATGTCTTGGGATCCCTGGTACCCCGCACGTTGATCAGGAGGGCATACACTGCGGCGACGAGAGGGCAGGACATGGATGTTCCTGAGAGCACGCCGTACGCTCCGAGGTTTCGGGGATACGTTGACAAGATCATGCCACCGGGAGCGGAAAACTGCGGCTTCAACTCAACCTCAAAGGTAGGACCCCAGCTGGAGAAAGAGCTCACAGCACCGGGCGTGTCATTGTTGTCAAAGTCGGCAACCACCTTGGAGGCCGTCACCGGATTCGGCAGCGTCACAACGACCTCCTTGCCAGCTTGGAGCTCGGCGATCCAAGCAGCTCCTTGCTGAGAGGTGACCATGGCAACGGCGAGAGCACCGCGGACGGGCGCCGTGATGGACGAGGTTCCGGCGATGTTGTTGTAGATCAGGACGTGGCGTGCGCCCTTGGCTACCGCATTGCTCACCTTTTGCACAAAGGTACAGTTGCCGCGGCGAACCAGGACAATGCGGCTTGCGAGGTTGGGTGTCGAGGCAGGGTAGGGCTCGCAGCCATTCGACTCGTCGCTGGTGTTGAAGTTGACAGCCCACAGAGGCAAGCTGACGGTAGCCCATGTGTCGAATTCACCGCCCGGTGTGAAGCCGAAGCCGTTGGGGGTGTTGTTGACCGTATACGAGCCGTTGGAGAGCAATGCTGGGGCCTTGGTGCTGTCGACGGAACCGATAGCCGTGACACCTCTTCCCGATGCCGCAGTCGAGGCGTAGAACAGACCAGCGGCACCGTCATTTCCAGCTGAGATGACGCAGGGGACGCCGTTGGAGACAATGCGGGACACAACGGTGGCCCACCCGTCATCGGCCCAGCCCGATGGTCCGCCAATCGAGGCCGTGATGAGGTCGCTTCCGGCCTCGTAGGCTTGGAGGTAGGCATCGATCAGAACGTCGTTGCTGACGTCGCCCTGGCAGCCAAAGACACGGTAGGCGCCAAGCTCGACCCCCTGGGCGCCTCCGATAATGCCGTACGGGTTGGTGGACTGCGCCGCAATAATGCCAGCAACGTGGGTGCCGTGGCCATTGCACTGATCAGCTGGGTCGCTGTCTGGGGTCGGACTATTCTTGCCATCGTATCGATCACCAACGAGATCGCGACCGTACGTGACCAGACAACCCTTGCCAAAGCAGCCTCCCAGCGCGGGGTGACCCCAATCAACCTACAGCCCTGGTCAGCATATCTCGTCGCCACATCTCCGAGACAACAACACTTACGCCAGTGTCGACAATGCCAATTTTGACACCCTTGCCAGTGACACCGCTATCACGCAGCTTGTTGATCTGGGTCATAATGTGCGTGGCAAACGTGTCATTGGCGTTCTGGCGCTTCAGGATGGGAGCAGCCGCAAGCGCAGCGTTGCCCGTGGCATGGACAATGTGCTTGGGGGCCGGATACCGCTTGACCGGCCACACGTTCTTGACGCGGGGGTTCTTCGCGACCTTCATGGCCGTCTTCTCCGCCTTGCGGGCATCCTTGAACTGGATGGACGCGCCCCGGAAGAGCCTGAAGCGGAGGTCCTTTCGTACTGTGGCGTCGTCATCCGCGAGCGACTTCACAAAGGAATTGGTGTCCTATTTTTTGAAGGGGGTCTATCAGCGCTCCAGTTCCTCTTTTTGTCTTGCGCTATCAACTTACCATATCATCCTCATACTCAACAATGTAGGCACCGGGAACCACCTCGGGGGCCTTGAGCTCCTCGGCAGCGCGGGTGATGGTTGCCACGGCCAGCAAGGCCGACAGCAGGTTGATCCTCACCATGTTTGCTCTTCGTCCACCGCGTGCTCTACAACAAAAAGAGCAGATAACGAAGGGATAGAAGAGAAGGGGGTGGACGACAGTGCCGGGCTGCGCGGCGGTGTGAGCGGATAAACACGCACTCAAGACGCTTGACTGCGAGGCCGTATCGGAGACAGGACTCGCGTGCGCGGAAAGCGCCCTGGCGCCATGGCCCGGCATATATATACAGACATGGCAGCGCGGTAGTGGAGGGAAAGCTTCCTCCGATCTGGAGAATGGGCCAAGGGTGACTTGTCGAGCAGTCGAATTTACCCAGATGCTTATCGCCGGCAGGGATTGGCCCAGGCCACGAGACGGGAGCCAGCAGATGCGAGAGCAAAGGGAGTGAAGGTCTCTCGACGAGTGCCCCCCTGGGCCTCATGGCAGCCGTGGAATGCCAACTCCATTTGGCGAGCCGGGGAGTTTAGCCAAGCACCGTTAATTTGGAGAAGCGACGGCCACGGGACCGCGTCCTGATGCAAAGTAGCAGTGCAGCCTCTGCGGGGAATTATCAAGCCCTGGATGGTAATATGTGAGGAACCGAGTGGGGGAGGACCAACATTGCTGTACCAGGATGAGGCGAACAGGATACCAACGAGGTTGCCACGCGAGATTGCTGCCCGTGGTATGCAGCCCGCCACGGTACATGCCAGGGCCGAGGCCACTGGCTACGACGCGCAGCTGCAAGTTCAAAATGGCCGAGCGTCGCAGTGACTTGCGCCTAGCACCGTGATTATCTCCGGGGTTCGTTCCTGCTCGCGCGCTATGGACCGAAGGCGACGACATCGGGGGCAACGGTGCCAACGACCAACAATTTTGGCTTCTCAGCCTCCGGGGCCGCTTTCGCCCTTTTCTGGGAGGCCAGATCTCGGCAATAGTGCCAAGACAGGCTGATCCCTCCCGCCATGCGATGCGCCCGGGCCGTGGCCAGTGAGGAGGAGAATCCCCCAACGCCGCGCGCAAGGATCTCCCCTTCGGCGACGAACCCCCGACAGGATAGGCTGCGGCAATTGGGACATGCGCATGCGCAATTCCAGATCACTATCGAAGCTGCTCCCGAGAAGTGGGAAAAATCCATCTCTCCAGCTCTCAGGGACGGCATCCAGATCTGGCACCAGTTGCTGCAAGCCCAATTCCCGCTGGATTTGGGGTGGGAAGGGGGAAGGGGGATGGTTGATGCTACCCCGCAGGCCCTTTTTTCCCAGCTTCTCTCACTTCGTCGGCCTGCCAGTGCCGAAATCGAAATGCTTGCTCGACGCCACTTCGGGGCCAGGCCCGGAAATTTCCTCTTTCGGCACCGCAGAGAACCATTCTTCCGCTCGCGATCCAACCTCTCTCCCTTGGTTGGCGCTTCAGCTGGCAGGTTCCAAGGAACTTGGGACGGTGTCCAGGCTTTGCATCGTGTCAGCTCCACCGAGACAAGCGTCTACACTAGGATCGACTTGTCTCTCGACGTGTTCGCCGTGAACCCTACCGGCGCGAGAAACGCAAACTGTCGTGCCAGCTTCCTTTTGAGGCTAAACACCTCACGACTGAGGACGATTTTGTTGGGCACTTCATCCGGCTTTCTGACAAGCTGCGCGCGGACTTGCGTATGCCGACATTGCGATTGTGATTCGCCAATGCTTCGTCAACCAAGCGTAAGCTGCTCAACCAAAGGGACATTGCGCTAGTAAGTAAACAAATTGCACAACCTCGTAAAGAATTGCGGGAGATTCTGGAGGAGCCTTGGGGAATATCGAGCATGTTGCGCATATATTGTCGGATCCCGGAACACTGCAGATTAGATTGGATGATTGGGTGCGTCTTACCAAGCCAGTGAGTTTGGTGATGATCGACATGTCCTACACACCCAACACAGGACAGTGACACGTTGACCGCAACGATACCGTTGGGCGTTGGGCTGGGGGGATTGTGGTGCACGAGACCCAGCGACACCGGGAGCTTGCGGAAGTCGCCGGGTGTTTTGCAGGCGAATCGCTGTACCCGGTTTTGGGTGGTTCAGGAGGACGCTGTAGGCTGTGGCCCTACTGAGGGTTGCACCACAGTAATTAAGAAGGCTCGCGCGACGACCGAATGCTGCCCTTTTGTTGATCACTGCGGCCTCGTGACGAGCATCCGAGTCGCATCCGGTGCGGCACGCAGTGTAGCTTCGCAGTATTTACGTGACGGCACATGAGCGCGGAATTGGGGGAACAGGATTACAATCTCAAGTTACCACTTCTTGGTGCAGAAGGAGTTGCGCTCTCACAGCAGCAATGGTGGGGCAGTTCAGGACCTCCGCATCAGTGGAGAATTAGGACCGTTCAGGACCGTTCCTTCCCCATCTCATCTTCCAAATCCCCGACGGACCTGCTTTTTCTAGCGTGCATCTAGCCAGGCGCGTTCCGCAACCTTCCAATACGACGTTCCATTCTACCTTGTTGTGTAATTACAGCTGAGCCAACGTTGAAGTCTTGAACCCTCGGTGGTCTGACAGATCAAATCTGGCCGATCGAAGGTGGGACCTCGAAGACGTTGAAGATGGAGAACAGGGATGCTCTGTCAGCCCGATCGCCCCACACTCCACACTGGTAGACCAATCAAGGCCTGCAGAGAGCGAATGCTACCGTCCGCCAAGGATTCTGGGCTGGAATCCAGGCACAGGCCAAAAAAAGATTCGACGTCCCATCAGAACCACCAGATCCAAACTCTTTCGGATCGTGCCTCCGACGTCTGCGCCTCAATCAGTCTGTAAACTCGAGCTGTGTTCTTTTTTCTTTCCTGCAGCGACCCAGAAGCCATGATTTGCCGAGCCTGTCTGCGAGCGCGCCCCGGCGCAACTCGAGTCTCGACGTCCCGAAACCTCCGAATCCAGCCACTGTCCTCTTTCTCCTCGGTCCGAGTCCCGCAACAACGGACTCTTCCCCCGATTAGTGCTTCCTGCCGAGTCCCAATTGCCACCGCCTTGTCAAGGTCCTTCAGCTCGACACCTACCAGGGGGCAAGAAGCATCTTCAGCAACGTCGGCGCCGAAACTCGAGAAGCCCGAGAACCTCTCGGAAGGCGAACAGCAAATATGGGACAGATTGGTGGCAGAGCTATCGCCTGAGCAGCTTGTTGTTCAGGATATATCAGGTGGCTGTGGGTCAATGTACTTCATTGATGTCAGCTGTGAAGGTTTTCGCGGGTTGAACATGCTGAAGCAGCAACGGATGGTCAACGCGGCATTGGGGGAGATGGTGAAGCAATGGCACGGATTACAACTCAAGACGAGGACACCGTAGCAGAGGGGGTGTGAATAGGGCAACAAGCCGTGATGGGGTAAAGTTTGTTCACCAAGATACCACTGTACAACTACACTACCTGATTACATCTCCGGTCCAACTATTCTTTGTTCCTGTACCATTTCGTGTCCGTATTTAGTCACAATCTCAGAGCTGCTTGAATATCCAACCTGGTTTCTGATCCTGGAGCCGTGCCATCGGTCAGTATATTCCGTTTTATGAAGGTGTGTGCAAGAGAAGAGGTGCAGATGAGAAGAGAAGAGTTTCTTACCTAAACCATGCTATGCGCTCTTCCTACCCCGGGTTCAGCCCCTGTGTGACACCAGACAAAGGCGTTGAACGTGACAAAGAACATACATAAGTCGGTAAACCAATAACACCACCCAAAGAACCAGGATATTGCCACACCAAACATCAACCCCCGTGTTCCCCATGTTCTCCGATCAACCCGCCATGTCTGGTGCTAGTTAGCGGTACCATCCTATCGAATCTTTGAGTATGTCCTCGACTGACTGGACTCGGTAATCCCGGCGCCAGTATGTACATGTCTTGCCTGCAATAGTCCAGTCGCCCTCGTGACCCCTCGAGAATCGAGATCTACAAAGTTCAGTTGAGCACTCGCGGACTTGCTCGCGGACTGGAAACAGCGTAACATAGATATTTAACTACATGGGTTCATAGCCCGCGCCCAATCGGGTCAATAACTTGCAGATAAACATGAAGTCAGTCAAGTCAATACCACCACATGCAGAGAGTCATCTGGCATCTGTTGTTGTTGTTGTTGTTATTGCAAGAGGGGCATGGCTAAGGTCTGGTGTGAACTCTTTAAAAGAGTTGGCTCGTCTTCCAAAAGTTGTTGCTCAAGTGTTTAGAAAAAGTACGAATAGAGTGGTAGGTATTCGTGCTCTTGGGCAGTTATCGTTTTCCGGTTGGAAAAGGTCGTAGAATCACGATTTGTCACTCAGAGAACCCATCATACTGTGCCACGAGATGAAGCAAAAACCCCGTTCTGGTATGTATGTGTCGAACTCGACTGGATATTTCCATGTATGGAGCGGTCCGTAGCATGTCGCCTTAGGTAGTCTAGCCCAGTCCAGCCCAGCACCAGACGTCGTGTCGTGCCTGTCTTGCCCAGTCCACCGTGTTCTTCATATCCAATCCTACATGCACCCGTCGTGTCCAGTCTCCCAGCGACCCATCCAAATACACCACAAACCCTTAACGTCGTCCCTTAGAGCTTGTTGAGATTGTGACTTATCGATAATATTTCCCGCTCCGTCTGATCCAGTATGTCTAGTCTGTCTATGTGTCCAGTCTATCTCAACTGGATGACCAATCTCCTCGTTAGCGAGCCAAGACAAGACAAGAAAAGAATAGAAAATACCAATTTGGGTACGGCAGGTAATTAATAAATGAGTCAAGTGCGTACTGGGTGTTCACAAGGACAGAATCGAGAGAGGCTTAGTTCAGATTCCTCTATGTTTGGGTCTGGTCTGGTCTGACTGTGTCTCAGGAAGCCTCTGATCGTCCGACGGTGGGTTGATTTGTTCAGTCGTCGGGGGGGGGGTCAATCCAAGTTGACGACTAGACAATTTTATTGGCTTGCCAACAATGGGGTCGCCTCGGGGCTTCAGAAGCATCAGTAGATATGGGCAGCGCCTCGCCCACTTCCAGCTTAGCCCCCATGTCCACATGCGTCGCGTTCTCCATCTCGGCCACGCCCACCAGACGATGGGGGTACTGAATGGTGGAGGCGGCAAGTGCTGAGGCGTAAGTGAATTCGTCGCCTGGGCCTGGAGACTCAGCGGCCGGGACAGGGCAGGCAGGCAGGCGCCCATCAATCATTGCCTTAGCTGTCTTGCACCAGACTGGATGACGCTGGTTTGCACGTGGTGGAGTGGACGCAGTCGCACGTGTACAACTTCTCCTCTCGAGGACACATGTTCTCTTTGGTGTTGACGTATGTTGGTAAAAGTAGAAGGTGGTGGTGGCTGTTGGCGAGAAGACGAGAGGGAAACAGAATTTCAAAACCAAGGCAAGGTAGGTAGGTAGGTACCTATATATCAATAGAGAAAAAAAGAAAGAAAAAAATGTTGTGGGCAATTCAGGGGTCGACATCAGTCCGCTGGCTGGCCTCAACTGTCCAGCAGCATAGAGGCACATTGCCTCAAGCTACCTAGGAATTGATTCCAGCGGACAATTCACTGTCGCCGCGTACTGCTCAACATTGGATGAAATATTCCCGCCCAGAACGAGGTGGAGCATAGCATGGGGATCACTGTTTTCCTCGTTTCTTATTTTCTTGTCTCACCACCTTCCGTGATTTCATGTTGGCAAGCTTGCACGTCTAGGATGTGCGCTCCTTCAAGCACTGCCACCAGTTGACCACCATATCATAGACAGCGAGTACGCCCCTGGTCTGTTGTCCCCATTGAACGCGTTGCATAACAAAGGTGTTGGGAAGGATAACAAAGATGCGTCATCTGTTGCGTGCAGCAAAGAGACTAATGAGAAAATTAGAATCGTGACCTGCTGCCGGCTTCGGGACTTGGGAGGGGGGGAGATGCAGATGTCGGAATAAAACCTAAAGGTTCGAAGACTCCAGCCCGCATCGCATTGCTAATTTTCATTAGTTCCGAGCCGAGGACGCGGAATGACCAGACGGAGGTCCATGGTTTCTGCGTCGTCGACAGCCTGCCGGAGGACCAGACAGAGAGTCGCCTCAGGTGAGAATTACAATCTCTCAGAGGCGTGACGTCTGGTGCTCTGCGCTTCTTCTGATCGTTGTGTCCAAAAGATGGAATCCGATGGGTGATTCTGCCCCAGCCTCAGCGCCCAACAAATGACTTGTCCGGAACTCTATGGCAGCGTGCCAGCGTGCCATGAGACTGCCGCATCTGAAGCCGGACTGGACTTTTTCTCTGACAGGGTGGGAGGCGCAGGGTGAATAACTTGTCAGGCAGACCGAGCGGCAGATCTCAACTGAGGGGGGACCGGACCAAAGCAGACTACTCGGTCTTAGTGGTGGTCGAGGAAATACCCACATTCGCTGGAGGTGTTTTCGGTTGGTGACATGGTGTATCGTAAAGAAGTCTCGATATATAACTAGGTAAGACAGGTATGTGGGGTGCTTGCGGCTGGGGCGGGCAGATCGAATGGGAGTCGCGAGCCTGACAGCCCTGCCCCTGACTTCGACACGACCTGCTGGTGGAACTGGTCTGGTAAATGCCCAATTCACCCCCGCTGGATTCGCAGACTTGCCCCGCCCTGGGAACTTGAATACCTATTAGCATCAGTTGCATGTCTAGTCTGTGACTGGAAGTAGGCAATTACCGACCTTGGCACGGGGTGTCGTAGAGGTGGGGTAGGCTGGTGTTGCTGGCCGTATCTGGGCTGGAGTGGTTGGACAGTGGCCGGATTTGAGGTCGAGCATCGAGGTCGAGCGCCGAGGCCTCGTCCTAATAAAACAGCGAAATGGATAAAGGACAAGATAAGAGATGTGACGGTATGCTCTTGCCCATGCCGCAACAAAGGCTCAGTTCTGCACCCAATTAGAATAGCACACAAGAATGTGAGGCGAAAGGAGATGGATCAGGTGCCTACCCAGCTTGAAAACTCCGGATATGTATGCTACCCTCCCTGCCAGATTTCAGACCCTCTCTTCAGAAACCCGTTTTCTCCAGGCACACATGCGCGCGTATGGCCGTCTCACGGGCAGTCATCTTATCGTCCTGGTCTTTCCGGCCGTTCGTCCATTCCGCCATAACAGCCGTGCATTCTGCCATCGAGGTCTTGGATCACCTCCCAGCCCAGCCACTCCCGGCACGGTGTTGCCTGTGTCTGCAATGCCTCCTGTCGGGTCATATAGGTAGGTAGGTGTATATGGCCTGCTAGCAGCCTGGTCTGGTCTGGTCGAGTCTAGTAATGTCCGGTTAGCGCCGATGCACGAATCATGATAGGACGGTCCTAGCTGGGTACAAGCTTGGGAGTCCACACAAATTACACAGGGTACGTACCTGGTGGAATATTCTGGTCGAGACTGGGAGCAGAATATATCCTCTTCTTTCCAGTTAGCCGTCCGTCCTCAGTCTTGTCTTGTGACATCAACTGCCCCAGTCCGGCGCGGTCACTTGCCACGACCGCGAGGCCACGGCACGACCCGAAGCCGTCCGTAATGCAGAAGTCGGTGCTGCCGAGACATTCCGAGTTGAGAACATTTCACTCATTCTTGATTACCTATTTCACTCATTTTCGGAGATGGCGGCAAGGAGGTTACCGAGACATTTCATATGAGGTATGAGGCTGGGTTCCAGTCGTCCATGTCCATGTCGACTGAAAGGTCTGGTTGTAAATCATGAAAGAGTCTGGTAGGTAGGTTCTGATCCGCGGATCCAGTGCAGTCTGTCTGACTGGAGAAATTCGAACATGAAGTTGGGTGATGCCAGGCCTCAACTGGCGGTCTTTGCGAAAGGACGAAGGACGAATTCGTGAAACTGCTGGAGGAAAAAAATTAAAAAATTGAGAGAAAGTAATCAAAAGGCTTGCGGGAGTATCTATATAGAGGGTAAAAAAAAATTGGGGGAAAATGGGCAGTGGACAGGGCTTGTCCAGAGTTCAGATGGGGCGACAGTTCCTCAAAAGCTGTGCCTTAGGGTAACAGCCCTTCAGTGTCATGCCCTGTCAAAAGTGAACATTTTCAGTCTCGTAGCGAGTTGTCTAGGTGCACTTGTCGACTGGATTTTGGAAGTTCAAACAGCCTCGCGTTTGGCCAGATAAGGTAATAGTGGTCAAAAACACACAGCGAAAATGACATTTCATAATAGCGGTCCATTGATATTTGGTTGACTGCTAGCCAAATTGTGATAGCTTCGCATTTTAGCCTGCCCCGTAGACATTCCTAACTCGTTGTCGATTCTTCCTTGCCGCTACTCGATTGTCTGGAAGTCGCCGCCACCGCCGTTGCCGCCGTCGTATTCTCCCGCCGGCCTCCGCGGCGACTTCCATGTCCACGGCCTCGCTCGTATCGTGCCAGGCGATGGCGTCGGCATGTTCCCAAGTGGTACTTTACTTGTCGGGTGACTTGGTCGAGGGCTGAAGCTGGACATGCCGCCATGCGGCTTCTCGCGGTGTCGCACCATTTCAGTCCGTTCGAGTGGATACATCCACAGGTGTAATAAGATTCGACTCTTTGGCACATGTTGAAATTGGTTCTTGGGAGGGTGGAAGAGCGATGTAGGTCCGGTTGATGCTTGTCCGAGTTTGGTCGAGAAACTTCGTGAAGTATGAGGATCAAATTGCTGTAGACTGGAGGGTGAATGCAGGAATTTATTAGCTGGGAGACGAAACCTGGAATTTTAATAGCTGGGAGAAAATTCAATAGTCGTCAGTCACTTGGTCAATTACGTGCCAAGAGTTTGCGTTTAGGTCAGTCTTGCATTAATTGCTCAATTGTTTGGCCTTAGAATGACCAACTCTTATTCCATCCAGTTTTGGTTTGTTTATGACGACGTAATATGACCACGACTATTTGCAGGCAAGCAGTTAGAATTATGGCTGTGAGACTAATTGTCCTCATTAATGATGCCAACAGGAGAATATGCTACGAAACAGTCAAAGGTCTTCCAGAGTCGTCAGTCATATCATATCTACCTGAGCAAGCTGTCCGTCAACTTGACCTCTGACGATTCGTCCAGGCTGGGGCTGACAATGGAGATTGTGCAAGGATGGTGCTCAATTCCGGACTCCAGCCCGGGACAGCAGAATTCCTTCTTCCCTCTTGAGAGGGCGCACTGGATGCCCACTGGTCGTCATGGAAAGAAATTGAACATGAAGAGCAAGTATTTGCTCTGCAGCTTGCATTTTGCATGTTGCACAACAGTCAGTTGCACCTGAGGCCCACTCCTCCTGAAGGAGGTCGCCAACCCCTGTTCCTCCCTGGACCCCTGCAGAGGGACAGGGGTTGGGCGCGAGAAACGGCCCGCCAGTTTGGGGGCCCACACACCATCATTCAGCAGCGTCGCAGCGGAGATTTTACGCCGAAACATCCGTGATCATTGTCATGGCTTATGGCTTCATATCAATACCAACCGACATTTTCAGAGCCGCCGACACCATCGCGCGTTTGTTGAGGATAGCTCCGAAATTTGCTGCGTTTTGCGACTTTCCTCTCTCCCTTCCGTCCTCGGCGACGGTGCGCGCGCTCTCACCGCTCTTCACGGCCCCCAAATTCCGACGCGCTGGACTTGCGTCGCAGAAAACGGGAACGGGCTGCAAAATTTTTGACGACACCATAATCTCGATCTGTAATTTAATACGGCAATAGCACACCCTGGCTAAGATCCAGGATGCCGAATCTGCATCATTTGGAGCTTGAGCTCTCCGGGCTCAAGCAAAAGGCCATTGAAGATGCTCGAAAGGCGCAGGCCGCCATTCTCCGCGAATGTGCCGATGCCGGAAGAGACCCACCCCCGTACCTGCTCTCGGAGCTCATCGGCAAAGGCAGCTTCGGCCGTGTCTACAAGGCTGCCGACACGCGTGCCAAGCCCGCCCGGCTCGTGGCTGTCAAGATTATCAGTATTGAGGAAGGAGACACGTTGAGTCCTGGTGCTGCCGACACTTTTAACGACATTCTCAGGGAGGTCAACACGCTCAAACTGCTGAGCAGCACGGGCGCCAAGAACGTCAACTCTGTCCTGGATTCCGTCCTCGTTGGCCAGTCGGTATGGATCATCACTGAGCACTGTGCGGGCGGCAGTGTCGCTTCGCTGATGAGGCCAACCGGTGGCCTTCCCGAGAAATGGATCATCCCCATCCTTCGTGAAGTGGCCGAGGCCATCTTCTGGGTTCATCGCCAGGGCGTCATCCACCGAGACATCAAGTGTGCCAACGTCCTCGTTACCGACTCTGGCGGCGTCCAGCTCTGCGATTTTGGTGTGGCCGGCATTATGGAGACCAGGTTCGACAAGAGAAGCACCGTCACGGGCACCCTTCAGTGGATGGCGCCCGAGCTGTTCGACTCTCCGAAGGATGTGTCATATGGCATGGAGGTGGATATCTGGGCTTTTGGGTCAATGGCTTACGAGGTGGCTTCCGGCCTGCCACCCAACGCCACAGCCAACATTGATCTCTCCCAGTTTGGTGCTTACCTCAAGCAATACTGCCCGCGACTAGAAGGCGACAAGTACTCGGACGGGCTCAAGGCGCTCGTGGCTTTCTGCATGGTTGACGACCCTGCGAAGCGGCCCCGTATCGAACAGGTCCAGCAGCACCATTACATATTCAACACCGAGGACGAGTACCCGACAGCTTCCCTCTCGAAACTCGTAAGCGCCTACAAGCTCTGGGAGGCCCAGGGCGGAATCCGGAGATCTCTGTTCTGTGCGGGAGGAGCCCAGGGATCCGCCAACATGGACGACGAATCCCAGAGTCCTAGCGACGAGTGGGATTTTGGCGACAACGACGATGACGATGGATTCCTTGAGAACTCGGCGGATGCGCTAGCCGTCTATGATGCCTACGATGTACCTTTTGCGGCGCCGACGGAGACACCACAAACACAATCGCGCCAAGGCCGCCGTCGACGACCACCCAAGAACATGCCCCAGTTGCGAGGACCGTTGGAGAAAGTCTTTGATCCCAACACACTTTCCAACTACGGTGATAATGCGCGGGCCTTTTATGGTTACGGGAGGCAAGACTCGTCGCCGCCCCCTGACTCTGACCTTCCCTTGCGCAACTTGTCCCAGGATTCAACAGTGCGGGAATCGCTGATTGACCTGGATGCCTCGCTTGGCGGTGATACGCTGACCAGGTTTGGGGATGCCGAGACGATCAAGCCGGCAGGGAGGCAGGTGGCGGCAGCGGCAGACAGCGGTTCAACGGACATGGGCCGTAGGAAGACGCAAGACTGGACATTTCCTGCCATGACGCCGGCGATCGAGGGTCCTGACGAAGAACCATTCCACTTCCTCAACGAGCCTTCTTCGGCCATCAATACCCGCCCTACGCGGGCCTTCCACTCGGCCGACAACTCATACAGTGACTACCGCATCAGTCTCACCGTTCCGGTCTCCCAGCCTAACCGTGGCTCCACGCTCAGCTTAATTGATCTCGATGCTAGCATCCTCGACGACATTGACACGCCCCTTTCCGCCTTCCCCTCCCCTCCACAACGACCACCGCACGCCTTGACCATTGACACGGTCTCCTTCTCCAACCCCCATAGCGCGTCCTCCACCGCCGACTCTTACTCCTACATTCCCTCCAACGCCAACACCAACGCCAACCGAGAATCCAATCTCAGTCTCATCGACCTCGACGCCAGCTACTTTGAGGAAACCCCTCGCCCTTCCACTGCCGACTCGTATTCTTACATCCCTTCAAACAACACCACAAACACTAACGTCAACGTCAACGCCAACCGGGAATCCAACCTTAGTCTTATCGATCTGGACGCTAGTTACATCGACCCACCCACCGATTTCATCACGCGCCCCTCTACCGCCGGGTCACAGACCACCTCTCCGGGCTCCGTTAACGAGTCCGCCCCTTTCGATCTGGAGTTTGAAGTACAATCCCTCCCTCCCACGTATACATACAAGTACCGTGAACCGTCCATGTATGTCGCTGCCGATCCTAGCGATCCTGATCACGATCCCGTTCCCGATCACGAAGCCAACAGATACGGCGACTACCCTGGCGGTGGTAACGGTAACGGTAGCGGTGATGGTGATGGCGATGGCGATGGTGATACCTCTTCTCCGGACAACGACAACGACAACTACAACTACAATGTCAATTTTCCCCGTAACAACGGGGATACACGAACCCCCACGCCCACCTCCACCTCCACCTCTACTCCCTCACCGAAATCCAGTCCGGCACCCGCTTCCCTGTCTCTTACCCGCGGCACCGGCGTTAGTGCTAGCACTGGTCCCATCAGTAGACCCTATCGCAGCATCACTCCACGTCTACATATCCCCTCCCCTTCTCCATCTACTTCAACTCCAACCTCAACTTCGACTTCGAATTCAACTTCAAGTGCCCGATCTACTCCTTCAACATCCATGTCCTATACTCTCCAACGAACTCGCCCAGGAGGAGGAATCTCCACCCCAACATCGCACCCTCATCCTCATCCCTACGCTTACCCACCCCGTCCACATCCACATCCACATCCACGTCCCGCCTTATCTTTTTCTACACCTCCTGCAAGTCTCAATCTCAACGGCATAGCCCTCGTCCCGCCGCTTCCCCCGTTACCGTCGCCACCTTCGGCAAATGCCCTGCAGGGTCTGGGATCACGCGAGGGGCTCAAGGAGGAATTGCAAAACATGATCATGAGTTTGAACGAGCATTTGCAACACACGGCCGAGTGTCTGGCCGCCTTGCCCCTGAGGCGCGTCGAGAAAGGAGAGCGTCTTTCCCAGGTGCAGGCGCAAGCGCGGTGGGGAGATGGGATGCTGGGAGAGGTGGTGTGAAAAAGAAGAGACGAATCATCATGGGTACGGCGAACGAGAACAAGAGGGATGCAAACAGAGCATAGAATGCGTGTAGATAATTGTAATAGTTAATTTGCAAAGCTATTAGACCAGAGCAGATTCAGACAACGGTGAAATACCCTTAACTACGAACCACTCAGCAAACCAAAACCCAGTCTAGGTGTCTATCAATTGCCCTTGACCTCTTCATCCCAAACATCGTACTCGCCAAAGTACCTCGCGTGTATCCTCCGTGCGTAATCCACCAGCACCGGGAACCCTCTGACCATTTTGCCCGTTTCGGGAGACCTAAAATTTTTGTCAGGGTTTTTGATACAACAACAAAGGCCGACAGAACTTACGCATCACATATCAGACTTGCTGCGAGGAACCCGTAGACGGTTGCGTCTGCTTCGGTTGGCTCCGAGCGACCGAGCACCCAGAACGGCGCTTCCGGATCTTGACTGCGTACCGCGACAGCAACGGTATTGCTGCGTGACTCGGCAAGCAAGGCGTTCAAGCTCTCCCAGACCTCCAGCTTGAACTTGGACGCCTCCTCTGTCGTATATCGACCTGCGCCCTGACCGTGAAGGGTTCGAACCATGGCCCGGTGGGCAAGTCGGCCTATGAGCAGTTGAGCGATGTATGGGAGGCTGCTAAGAACCCCCCCGCGCATCGTGTAAAAGTTGTCGATCCAGCGTTCGCGCGCCAGGAAAAAAGAGAGCTTGTCCTCGAAGAGGGCGCGGATGGCCAGATCCTGAGCGCGAAGGGTCGGCGTTAGATCCGCGTTGAAGTCGAGAAGGACACCATCGTCGACAAGTCTCTTGGTGATCAACCCCGTGTCTCCCAGCAACTCATGACTTCCGCCATCTTGGATGTCAAGGTAAGGAATCTTGCCGCGCGGCGCTTGTTGTAAAGAGCCCATGGCGATCTGATACGAGACGCCTGCAAACCGGAGACGTGCCTCGAGCTTGTTGACAAACGGAGACCAAACATGGCAGCTCGCAACAGCGAAGCCGCGGTAAACAGTCAGTTGTGGCATCGTTTTCGTCGGGATCGTCATGTCAGCTTGCAACTTGTGAGAAAGTCCGTTTGCATCGGAGGGGAGTGCCTGCCTCATGGGCCTGGAGACAGGACTCTTATGCATGTTCTTTCCCGCTGCAATCGCTGAATATCTAGAGCGCTGTCTCCAAGGATCGCAAGGCTGAACCTATGCAGCACCCAACGAGGCGCAGGGAATTGGCCAATCAAAACGTTCCGCGGTTCGGCTGTTGGCGCTCCTCTCTGCTGACTCTGCTCGCGTTTCGCTTTCACCTCGCGTCGCGATACGGAGGCCCCGCAACTTCAAATGCCAATGCGACACAACGAGCGGGCCGGTTCTGCCTGTGCACTTTTGCAAAGGTTGTGGCAGATCTGTAGCATGTTGTGTTACCACCCAGCTTCGTTCCGTGACTTTGACATTTGTAAGACAACCACGACGCTCGGTGGCCGATGGCTAACTCGGCGGCGATAGGAGCCAGGTCCTCTCGGTCGCCGGGTCCGGTCGAGTTCGTTCAGGAATCTCTGAGCCACGACCAGACCCTCTCGTCGGCCATTCCCAATCCATGGATCGAGCCTGGCTCTCAATGTCCTGCCGAGTCCACGGCAGTGCGTCTGGGTTGACATCGCCGACCAAGCTCAGCAATCTCGTAATGGCCTCGTCGGGTATGCAGCGAACGAGCATGCCAGCAGGAATCACGGTGAAGCCGAAGAGGAGAGAGATCGCCCAATCCATCACAGAGAGGCGAGTGACGTTGAAATACTCCCCGCCGAATACAATGATCAATATTTGGGCGGCGGCGATGAGAACAAAGACGGCGACAAAGAGCCGGTTCTTCCAGGCGCCGTCGACCACATTCAGCCTGTTGTCGATGCGGCGATTACTGTCTCTCGTGAGTCAGACGTCGGCCGCGGTTCGGAGGAGACTTACTTCAGCAAGTTGAACCAGCTCATCCAGATAAAAGTATTGAACACCCGCGTTTTGGATCCCTCAGCAGCCGGCCACAGATACAGCGTGACAATGGCCTGATATATCGCTTGCAGTATGATCATCTTGAGGCTGGTCAGTGAGATGAGCGGCGCGTCCCTGGACTCCGGCTTTCTGTCCAGGACGTGCTTGTCCGGGCAGTCTGTCGCGAGAGCTAACGAGGCAAATGCATCCATGATCAGATTAACCCACAGCAGTTGAGCCGGAGTAAAGAGCTCCTCGCTCTCGTCCTTACAAACCAACGCCGTGACCAGGACAAGGAATGCAGCCGTTGCATTGACGGTAAACTGGAACTGAGGAGAGGTGAGATACCCCCGTCGACCGTAGAGAAGGGAGGCCTACCTGCAAGAACTTCTTAATCCCGTCATCGACAGTCCGACCCCATATCACGGCTTTAACGAGCGAGGAGAAGTCATCGTTGTCAAGTACAATCGATGACGCTTCCTTGGCAATTTCCGTTCCAGTTTTCCCCATAGAAACACCGACGTCGGCCTCCCGTAGCGCGGGACCGTCATTTATGCCGTCACCCGTCACGGCTACAATCTCTCCCATTTCCCTGTACGCTTGGACAAGGAGCTTCTTGTCTTCAGGGCTCGATCTCGCCAGAACCTGCAGTCGTGGCAGTACCCATTTTCGTTGGTCCGGTGTAAGGGTCCTAAACTTCGAGCCATCCATGACCATGCCGCCCTCGGTGAGAATACCGCATGCTTTCGCAATTGCCGTCGCTGTCTTGACGTAATCACCTGTGACTATCTTGACGTTCACACCCGCGCGATGGCATTGGGCAACGGCGTCCATCACGCCGTCTCTCAACGGATCCTGGATACCGAGAATGCCGATGAACGCAAGATCGCTGGAGGAACTGAACACCCTCCGCTCATCGGCGCTGTCGGAAGGCTGGGAGCTGAGAGGCGGCCAACAGGGGAAATCCCGGAAAGCTAGGCCAATGGTACGGAGTGAAGTTTCACCGTACGCGCTGATGACAGTCATCAGAGCGTCACGGTCTGCTTCAGTCATCAACGTCGGCTGGAGAGGTTCCGAGGAATCCCGCACGACGGCTGAGGATGTTTTGAGAAGCAGTTCCGGGGCACCTTTGACAAACAGACGGACACGATTCTCGGCAACCCTCACAGCGGTTGCCATATATTTTTTGCTCGAGTCGAACGGAAATTGTTCTTCGATGATGGCATTGCCGCGTGAGCTCTGAACCGACACCAATCCTAGTTGCTCCATGCCATATGTCACCAGGGCCACCTCGGTTCTAGGCCCGATAGGAGCTGGTTTGCCATCCTCACCCACGTCAATCGTCGAGTTAAGAACCATCGAGTCAACCAGGAGCTGGCGAACCTCGCTGCTGAACAAAGCCGAAAGCCCCAACTTTGGTTTTACAACTCGGAGGCCGCAAGCAAGCTCAACCTGTGGCATCATCTCAGGGCTTGCTGGCTGGGGTGCGTCACCGCGGCTGGATACAGGACCCATTGGCTGTGGAGTGAGTCCAATTTGGTCAGCAACCACCCGCATCTGGTTCATCGTCAAGGTTCCGGTTTTGTCGCTGCATATCACCGTGACATTGCCCATGATTTCGCAAGCTGCTGGATCTCGAACCTGAATACCGTCTCTAGCCATCCTGTTCCCGGCAGCAATGTAGGTGAGCTCAACGGCAAGGGGCAGCCCCTCGGGCACAACGACCGCAAAAACGACACTAGACCTTAGAAAGGCCTTCAAAGTCGCGCAGGCCATCTCAGGGAGGGTCTCGGCTGGGCACCAAATCCTAAAGAGCCGGAATAAGAAAACAAGGAGCCCACAGGCAAATCCGAGCCACAAAAATATGACACTCAGGGATCCAAGCCTTTTTTGCAACGGCGTCTCAGCCCTATGCTGCTCGAGCCCCTGCCGGAGTTTCCCGTATATGCTACAGGCGCCGACTGATGTCACCAAGTACGCTCCTCGGCCTTCCAAGATCTGGGAGAGAGAACGGATGAAGGGGTCGGCGCAATCGGAGTTTTGCAAGGCCTCGTCGGCCGAGGGTTTGGCAATCGGATGGGATTCTCCTGTGCTTGAGGACTCGTCGCACCGCAGGTTTTGGGTCCAGATCAGAATGCCGTCGACAGGTGGAATATCTCCGGGCTCCAGGTGGACGATGTCTCCGACAAGAATCTCGTCGACCGGAATTGGCACAATTTGGCCGTAGCGAGTGACCTTGGCCAACCGATTACCATCTCCCTGTGACGCAGTCAGTTATTAAACTAGAGACTGAGCCTGGAGTCGAAGTTTACCCTTCTGCGCCCACTGGAATATAGACTCTCACGTTGCAGAGCGGCGACCGTGCCGACGATGATACCGAGGGCAATCACGACCAGAATATTGAGATCGCCAGCCCAGTTGACTGACTGCCTCCCGAAGACTATGCTACCGATGACGTCAAAGACACAGATGAGCACCGCCAGGGCAAAAAATAGCATATTCATGGGCTCCTGGGCCACGTCCCAGACGAGTTGGAATATATTCTTTTTCTTGGCATCGGGCAAGCGATTGACACCAAAGACCGTCTTCCTCCAGTCGGCATGCGGGTCAGTTAAGTCCAGGCCCGCTTGGTAGTCGGTTCTCAACCGGGTTGCGACACCCTTCAGGCCTCCGAGGTCGCGCAGCATCGAGACGTTTCGATCGTGGACCATTTCCGAAAAGTATTTGGGTGCACAGAGATCGTCTAGCTCGATAATGTCGGTCCTCGAGCCCGCGGAAGAGGCGACTGCCGTTGGCTCCATCAAGTTGAGGCAGGAAATCGAGGTCGCTTCGGTCGCGCAAACCGAGGGGACCGAGGGGGGGGTATCGTAAAGGGCCCCATCTTCGCCGCTGTTATCCCGCCACGAAGTTGGAGAACATGAATTGGAGGAAAGATCTGTACTGAGAGGTCTGGGACGCTCTCGGAAGCTCTGGGAGAGGTAATTGTCAACGCCAAAGTCCGGCGCGATGGGAGGCAAATGAGAATGCGAGACGGCCCTGGACTTGCGCGTCGGAGCAAAGGAATGGGAAGTTGCTGGCGCTGGAGCTGTGGATGTTGATGCTGCGGGGAATAAAGTTGATGGTTGTGTGGGGCCCAGGCCCGCAGGTGGATCAGCAGCAGGGACAGGGGTAGGAGGGTCCCTGGCACACTGCTCTGCAAGCAAACTTGACGTCTCCATCGCTCACTGCTCGGTTCAGGTCTTGTTCAAATGGAAAGCACAGCAACCACGGAAGGCAGTGGTGGGCAGTGACGCACCATTTTTATAAGGATGCGACGAGACCTGAGGCGAGAGAGCAAGCTCGAACACACATGGGACATGACAGCTTCGAACGCACCATGAGTCCGATTCTGGCGCCTATTCTGCTAGTTGGTTAACCTTTGCGTGTCATGCAGCAGCCCCCCCCCCTCTCTTCTGAAGGCCAAGCCCCACGACGAAGCCTCCGTTCCCCTATTTTGCGTCGCCGGCCACTGCACAAGCTGGAAATGGGCAGCCACGAACAGAGTGTCGAATTGCTACCAGTGTAGCGCAAGCCATGTCCGTCAGAGACCGTCTTTTGCCTGAGTCACGGTCCACCGAAAATGGCCGCAATTTTTTAGTACATAACTTGGTCAACAACTTCGAACATGTCGAGAAATATGAACCGTCCCCCTTTCTTTCTTTCTTTCTTTCTTTCTTTCTTTCTTCCTTTCTTGCTTCCGAAGGCGCACCATGGTCCCGTCGGGAACCTCCCACGACAAGAGTGAGGCGGCCGATAAAGACACCCCGACCTGGTTGCATGAAGAGAAGCCTCAGCTCTTACAATGCCCACCAGCCGAGGAGCTGCCGGGGAAGCAGGCCCTCCCCCTTCGCCACGGTGCCGTATGCACCGTGTCGGATCATTCATCAATCCTAACTTTTATCAAGCACCGCAATGGCTTCTTGCCAGAGCGTCGAGTGGGCCTCCGCAACAATCTCCTTCCCGCCATCGGCTTCATCGAGCTCGGGAACGCTGGAGACTTTGCTGCCAATTTCTGGAAGATCTACCCGCCACCCAAATGCGCCATCATCCTCATGGCCATTGGCGGGACAATGGCGCTCTCAGTTCTGTACTTTGTCATCCAGGATGCCATCCTCAGCTGGCAGAATATCCTCGGCCTCCGTGAGGAGCGCAAGCATCTCCGCCAACTGCGCTCCAACGCCGGGGACTGTGAGAAGCAGGATGGTTCTCGCAGCGGCCCGGCCATTGACTGCTTCCTCGCCGTCAACATCCGAGAACTGGGCACCGAAATCGTTGACCGGTTCGGAATGGATATACTCATGGGCTCGGGTGCTTTCATCGTCGGCATCGGGACCTTCTTGGCTATCGGTGGAGAGAACCCTCGGATCTTCTTGGCCAGTGATCTCATGACTGGCTACATTGGCAATTCGCCCTGTGCCCTCTACGGCCTCTTGAATTTCGCCTGGGCCGTGTTTGTGTGGCGTCGTGCCCAAAACCACACTTTGCGCGTCAACGAAGCAATCGAGGAGTCCGACGAGACGCGCGATATCAAAGGCCGCCTCAAAAAAAAGTTCAAGGATCGTCTCTTCAAAGTCAAGGTGCACAGCATAACCAACGGCGCCACAGGTCTGGTTGCGGGTGCAACATCCATGGTGACTTACATGTATTGGCAGGCATACGTTGTGCTGCTTATATGCCTCGTCTCTTCGTTCTTTGCCAACTGGTTTTGGAGAGTCAAGGTCGGGTACAATCGACTCTATGTGAAAGACCTAATAAGGGTTGACCAAACCTCCCTCATTCAGTCTCTTACTCATGCTGATCGCCACCGGGTGGACCTGGGAGTTGGGAAAACGCAGGAATCGGTGTTGCTTTTAGTGTCAGATCCAAATAGTTTGTTGGATCTTTTAGATTTCATTGTGGCTCATGGCCTGTTCGAAGACTTTTGCATGAGGGTGGTACGTGATACCCACCTCATGAGAACGCACTTTGGCAATGCAAAGAAGCAACTAGAGCTCGGATTCAGCGAGTTGGTTGCTACCACGGAGTCGGACCTCAATTCAAGACTTATCGCGATTGCCCGCGTGACGCTGGAAGAGAAGGCTCCTCTATGTTTCGAGTACGAGGAGAGGTGGCTTTTTGAAGCAATAGGATGCTATGTTTCTCTAGAGAAAGTGCAACACTCGACGCGCGTATAAACTTGACTTGCATTGCCGTGCTAGGGTTGCAAGGGTGCTCAAGGAAATTGGTATTAAGGATGGCACACCGTGTGCGCATATTCTTCATGCTGTCACATGTACAACCTCACTTCGCTGCAGGTGGCGACCGCATGGGCTGGGCTCACGGTGCTCCCCAACCTCACTTTTCCGACTAGGACTCTCGTTTTGATACCCTGACTAGGTTCTTTGCCTTGTTTGCCGATTTGGCTTTCCCGTACCTGGTTATGATTTTTAAATGAGTTGTCCACGTCTCATTGACGACGATGAGTGACATGGATGATTTGACTGTATTCTACAAGAACTTTGTGATAGCCCCAAGGTGGTACCTAGATGGATAGATATCTCGGCGTCGAGGTCACGAAAATTGTCTGGGATTTCAATGATTTTACCGACTTCTCAACTCCAGGCTACCAGGAGCTCCTTCTTGACAACTTGACTAAACCTCTAAGCATGAAACTTGACTAGAAAATAAGCCCTGCGGGAGACAGTAGAAGGTCTCGCCATCATTACATGGCTTCAATGACTCCAACCCTCGGCAATTCTGCTTTGAGCTCGAGGTATGGCAACAAGCAACAAAATCTGTTCTCCCGGACGACAGAATTTTCCGCCATAGATTCCTAGGTACCGAGTTCTTCTCTTCCAAACACTGACACCGTTCCGCTCAAGCATTTTGGTTTGCCCAGCTACCACAAATTTTCAGTTCCTCCCAACGGTACTATCCATCAACGTCCTTGCTCCAAAACCTTTCCACCACACCTTCTCCAAAATCTCGCGATTGCTTGCAATACCATACCACAGCGAACATCGCCAACGGGATGGCCATCCCCGAGGCCACCGCTATTTCGTAGCAAGTTCCTCACTAACTTCAATCTCGAGTATCTTTTTTCAAGTCAATTCCCGTCGCGGGGCTTCCCCATCCGCTTCAAATCCGCCTCGCTCTCACGGAAGGAGTAACCAGTCTGCCCCTTTTCTCGGATACCTACGGTAGCCAGCAATTTCACACACCTCGCTTGCAAACTCTTCGCCTGCGCGCTCTCTCCCTCTCACAAATTCCGACGGCATTTCATCTCTTATGACCTTTTATCCTCAGACACATCACTATCCCCTTGTGAGTCAAATGCGTCCTCCATCGTCGGTAAACTAGAACCGCGCAGGATTCCATGTCACGCGTGTGGTTGATGTCGCGGGTGGATACTGATCAAATTTCTCCTCTCGTCGGTAGGCAACTCAACAAATTCCAGCCATCACTTGCGACAATGGAGCGACGCGAGTGGATCCAGCACAAGCTGCGCCAACTCCATCCCGACTACCTCACCTCAAGGTTCCTGTGGGAACGGAGAAAGATCCGCGATGCTCTGATGCTTGTCAAGTTCATCGATGACGGAACTGTCTCGCGCCGCGCCGCAGCCTCGGAGCAGCGGCCATACTATATGTTGTACCGATGCCTCGAGCGCAAGGATTCCATCCCGGCTTGGCTCGCCGAAGCCGTTCGCCTACTCTACCACAATAACACCTACCCTGAGTATCTCACTGAGAATTTCATCAGGCAGGGTTGGGACCCGGCAAAGGTGAACCTGCCCGGACTTGCCGAGGCTGAACGCCGCCGGGGCGTTCCAATCCTGCAACTGCTCGATGACGGAACCGCTGTCACCATCAATCAGCCTAAGATCAAAAGGGAGCCTGGGATGTTACTGTGGGATGGTGGTGACAGTGGAATTTGCAACTCGGTTGAAACCGAATTTGGAAGACGTTCAGGATCGTCTTCAACATTGACGCCGCCGTCGGAATGCAGCCTGACGACCCCGCAGCCCCGGGTCAAGGCGGAGCCGGACGACAACATCGCCCTGCCATATGTTCGAAGATGGGATAGTATCGGCATCGACCGAACCATCAAGGAGGAGCCGACGGAAAACAAGATGGGGGTCAAGGCATACCCTGAAATGTTCCCACAAGACCGCCTCTTAAGCCTTGTTCGAGGATCTTCCCAACACCACCAGAAAAGTACTGAGCCTGAGGGATCTATCAAGGCCATCAAGAAGGAGTCGACGCCGGTTACACGGCCCCGCAGGGGTTTTCGTTCTGCGGTGGAGTTTCCCAAACTGCAATCTGGCATGAGCCTTTTGTCTCGGTTTGGTTCGGGACCAGCCGGGGTTCAGCGTGAGAGTACAATCGAGTACCAGTCATCCCGCCACCGTGGAAATTCAGTGGCATACATTTCTGAGCCCTCGGAGTCTCCCCAGACGTCGACCAGGGTTAAGCGAGAGGGCAGTCTCATGCCCTTCACATCCCCCCGCCGAAAGGTGGCCTTGCCCAGACGCCCTTCACCTTCGGGGCGTTACCCGGCTGCTGCACGGACAAATACGCCCGGGACTCGAAAGATCAAGGAGGAGAAGGAGAAGGAGGATGATAAGGGGCTCGTTTTTACCTTCTGACCATCCGATGTATATCTTTCCATGTTTTGCGGTTCTATTTTGATCTTGCGGCAAGGGTTTTGCTTGGGAGATCCAATTACACGAGGTATTTGGGCGTGTTGGCTTGGGACTCTGGGCGAAGAACGCTTACCCTCATGATCCAATACACTGCTGGAGCTTTGCAATTTATCGTCATTGCAGGTTGGGGCTGGGGTCTTGCTTTCACCTGCACATTCAATTTCCCCATTTTCATTTCCTTGCATTTCCTTTGCATTTCCCTCCATTAATACTCTCCGCAGATAATGATGTCTCGAGCATCTATATGGATTTCGTTTTCCTTTTCTTTCGTACGAATTCGTACCCCTTCACCACGACGACACGATCCTGAGGAGTCTACGACATGGATGATATCTGGGACGGTGGTTTTTTGTTCAAATTTTGACATTTTGGCGGGATTTTGCTCTCAGACATGACCAGGTAGCTACCTACCAGACGCAGCAAATACCCAGAAATCCAATCTCCAAACTCCAGATATTCATTGAACCAACCGTCTAACAGTTTTTGTTCCTGGTCTTGAATCGCGATGCAATCGAGGTCCCCTCAGAGTCAACGGTCAGGGGTAATGCACCCCGCGTTTGGCGCCTCTAGCTTGAGCCATCCGGTGACACGCTTCGGCGGGGGAATGACCCACCAACCGACATTGCCTCGCATTGAAAGAGGTCCAATCGGATGCCACGCCTGGGAATAACCCGCAGTGACACAGGCCCAGACTCTCAAGGAACTTTTAAGGTGGGCAGCTCAACTGACCAGTAAAAAGTCCGCGGAAACCAGCAGCGCAGCAGCGTAGCGTTTCAACAGCCAAATCGAGCCTCAGTGCGGCGGCAGGCAAGGGAAGGTGAAGAAGGTCTAAGGAACGGGAAGGAGGGAGGGCCGCGGACGGCCACACACACACTCCCGAGCTGCCCCAAATCCAATTTATTTCTTCCCCCCTCCCCCGCCGCACCAAGCTCCCGTCCACCCGCGTTCGTGCATCCTGTTGGTTTTTGTGGATGTTGTGTTGTGTTTTGGTTTTTGGTGTTTGTTTTGCGCGTCACCTACCTAACGCGAACCATTTTCGTCCCCCCGTCCCTCCGTCCTCTTCCCCTCACACCATCGCAAAATCGCCCGTCCTTGTCGACATCATCGTCGTCATCGCGCGACACACTAAACTTCCGAACCGAAAATCGAAGCGAACCCGACCCATAACACAGACCCAGCCAGACCTGCATTGCAATTGCACTCTCTGAAAATGGTCTCAACCCGCTCCGCGTCCGCCGCGCTCATGACGCCCCGCACCGGCCGGTCTTCCTCCCCTCCGGCTCCCCCATCCACATCCACGGCCACTTCTCTTAGTAAATCCCCTACCAAAACCCGCGCCGCCAACCGTAATGGCACCTCCGCTTCCACATCATCGACAGCGGTTTCGTCCTCCACTGGAGGAGGGTGGACACACACGCCCACGACCCTCACCCTGACCTGGCTGACCATCTCTATCCCGCTTGTCCTTTGGGATCTGCTCTACGTATTCCTTCGTCCGCACAGCATGCCCGGCGGCAAGCTGCACTGGCCGATCTGGGTTCCGTACGCGATCCAGGCCGAGTTGGATTATACGTATGGAACGAAAGCGTGGGTCGCGGGCGATGGATGGAATGCCGCGCAGAGTGCAGTAAATGCCGTAGAGAGTGCGGCGTATCTTTGGTATTTGGCCATCTGGTGGAGAGAAGCCGGAAAAGACGGGAGGAGAGAGGTTAAGGGGACAATGGCGGGGTGGTTGGCTACGGTAGGTTTTGCGACGGCGACGGTTACGGTGGGGAAGACGGTGCTTTATTGTAAGTGCTCCATCCTTCCCTTTTCTCTTTTCTCTTTATTTCTTGTTTCGGTCCCATTGTGGATTGTTGGGTTTGATCGAGGGGAGGAGAGATGGTATGAGGTGAGGTTGGGTTTGGGTTTGGGAAGTTGGCTTGGGAGGTTCATATTCATGATGATGATTGCTCCCCCCCAAACCCGAACTCCGTCTTCGTCTGTCTGTGGGATGCAAGTGGGCCACAACACAACATCAACCACTCACACCCCCTCGCTTGGTTCCGGTCAAAATGCAGAAACAAAACATCCCATCGTATTAGACCCCCGCTGACTTCCTCTCCTCCACAGGGCTAAATGAAGCTTTCTCGGGCTTTGCCAACATTGGCCACAACCCACCGGCGAAGCTGTTTTTCCTCTGGATTATTCCCAAGTGAGTTCCCGCTCCTCTACCCCTCCCTTTTTTTTTGTCAACGAAATCCATTCACGAACCAATCACTGACTTGTCCGTCAGCGGCGCGTGGATCGTCTTCCCCACCATCATGGTATACCAATTCGGCAAGGAAATCCTCAATGGGCTGGCGCTAGCAGCGAGCGTAAATGCGAGCGGTCGGGCTGTGAAGAATGAGTAGATGGGCGGTGTATCCAGCCGGCATGCGCTCAGAAGCTCTTCAAAGATGGTGGGGCGTGATGTGGTAGACCGCTCAACTCAGCTGACGGACTGGAGTGAGTGCGAATGAGTGAGATATCGATGCGAGCGTGACGTGACATGACATGTGTAATATTCGCTGTACATACATTGGTACGTACATATTTTGCGGTGTTATGTTGGAAAGGAACCGGGAGGTGGACGGAATTGGTACATGTGCTCTCGGGCTGGGATGGGCAGTTGGCAACGGACTGGAGGTTTGAACGTTTCGTGCATGGCTGGGTCGGTCTTGCTTCTCCTTGATTCGGCGAGTTTTTTGTCTTTCTCGGCTTGGGAAACGTAATTGCGAATTGTCGTTCGATACCAATGTTTACTTGTTTTACGTCTCTCTGCTCATGTCGTTGGGGGAACAGACGATGTGGTGACATGGGCATTTTCCCGTCTCACGTCGTGGCGTCGACTTCGTCGTGTTTCTGCTGTCACCATATCACCAGCGGCAGGGCCAACCCCCAGCACCAACACAGGAAATGCACACTAAGGTGGACACAGTGTGATGTCATGGTATTATTACCAAGTTCTCTTCATTTTGGTTCTTCCAGGTTATTGTTTACCTGACAACTAAACTTTCTTCAACTCAAACGCCCAATGACAATGACCCCTCCACATGGCTGCTGCTGCATTGCCTTTCCATTCATTGAAGGGTGCCCATTCGTGACCGCAACAATGACGAAAAGAAATAGGCGCTGTCCCGTTTTCGGACAGATAAACGTATGTGAAAATATATCCCTCGCTTCAAGTGTACCTTTAGGTATTATATCATCCAGTCCACTTCCGTCATCCCATCCGCCCGTGCCAGCCTGGTATCCGTGTATCTTATTTTATTTTTCCCGTATCCCCTCCCCTCCCCTCCTGAAACATGGAAACGTGGAATTGTGCTCTGTGAGCGAGTGTGATGGAGAGAAGTAGAGAGAGGAGGGAGAGAGAAAAAAGATGGGTATAAGAAGGAAACATCCAGTAAAAAAAAGCGAGTGACAGTGACAGCAAAAGCGACATGCGACGGCGCAGTAATATTGCGTGCAGAAGTGAGCCTACTCGCGGGTATCATGGACTGGGCGTGGCCCGATAAATAGATATAAACAGGAGATGACCCAGCTGTGGTGGGTGGTGTGTTGTAGAGACAAAGAGGAACAAAAAAAAACATTACGGGGTCGGTAAGTGACGGTGGTATCGTTCATCAATGGTGGACTGTTGGGAATAGAGAGCCGGACGCCCTTGTCGTCATGCCTATTGTGCTGCAAGCTCCGGCATCGAAGCTGTCGAGCCCACCTCTTTAAGGCCGCCGACACAGGCAAACTGGTCCCACACATTGGGAGCCTTAGCAAGCTTGGTTCGGTCATCCTCCTCGTCGTCCTCTTCCAGCACAGGGCTGGTAACCATGTCCACGTCCATCCAACCCGACGAGTCGTCTGAGGCATCGGCGGCAGCAGCATCATGGACCTTTTTAATGCGCAGCGGGATCGGGTGAAGTGTGCTGAGCAGCTTCCGCCGGCTGCTTCGGCGGGGCACCGTTGGAGGCGAGGCTCGCTGGACGGCCGTGCGTCGTCCCTTTGCATCTTGCGGGTGCACGCCGCTAGCTTTAGTCCAGGTGGAAGGCTGAGGCTTGAGGCTCGGTGCCGATGATGCAGAGCTCACTGCTGAGGCGGCTTCAGAGAACCCGCTCGTGCTGCTCTTGGCCGTGCTGTTGGCCGACGAGGTTGAAGACGTGGATGGTGATCGTAGCGTTAGCGGCTGAGGCTGAAGCTCAAGCTCGGCAACTCTCTCCAACAAAGGGTTGGGCATGAAGCTGTCCATGTAGGTGATGCTGGCCTGGTCAGACTCGGACTCAGCGTCATCGCCGTCCACGTGCACATCATTGGTGCCATTGCCGTAGCCCTGAACAAGAATCTCGTGGTATGACGATGAACGGTTGCGTGGTCCTGAGGAATCCAGAACAATGCTCTGGCTGGGTGCAAAAATGTTGAGCGAGCGGCGGAAGCTCTTATTCTTCAAGCTGTGACCTCGTGGTGGAATAGCGGGGGGCCCTGACAAGCTAGTTGATGAATCGTCTCGCTGGCTGAGGGCAAGGTAGTCAATGTCGGGCTTAATCTCGGGTGAGAATACAGGACTGGATGGTGTGGGCGTGATCGGGGCCGAGATCGTCACCCGGCGGCTGCGCCGGATATCGCTCGCTTTTTGGACAATAGCAAGCGGGTCTTTGCTCTCCTTCCAGGGCGGCAGATTCGCAGTGTTCACTGCAATGTTGTACTGTACCTCTGCTGCTTCCCGGCACTCGGGGGGCGCACCGGCACAATCACGCAGCACTTGGTAGGTTGTGTAAATGAGAATCCACCGAATCTTGCGGGCGTCGACCTGTGACAGTTTGTCGTGGCGGTCCGCCTTGAGAGGCGAGAAGATGGAATCTTCCTCGAAATGTCGGTAAGCTACTACAAGCGGGTTCCTTGACACGCCAGGCTTGTTCTTGTTTGTCGCTTTTAGCAAGGCGGAGTGAGTAACGAGGCGCTGGTCGGGTCTCAGCTTGTCGGCTTTTCCGAGCCACGACATGCGGCGGGATGTTGTCGAGGGGGAAATTTCCGGTAACAATGGCAGTGGGTATTGTAGAGAGGTGTACTTGTTTCGCAGGTCGAATCCGTGGACGCTCTGGAGAGTGCAAATCCCGCCTTGCGCCAGCGCGGGCATCATACCAGCCGCCGTGAAGCTTTCATCCACCAAGTACTCATAAAGAGCCTCGAAATCCTTCCGCATGGCGCAGTAGACATTGCGCTCAAATATTAGGTTGCGCGATTCAATCGACCCCGGGGGGTAATAGCCTAGCTTGGTGGTGAAGAAGCCGAGGAGAAAAGTCCGGAAGCGGTCGAGATGCGCTCGCGCGCCAGGTGTCAAGCCCATGTGTGCCTCGGAGAGGTCTTCTTGGAGAAAACACCGAAGCATAACGCCCGCTTGCCCCAGCCGTTGGTCCATTTCCGACTTTGCCTGTCTTACGAGCTTCCTGGTTACCGACGTGATGACCTGCACGAGGTTAGCTACCAAATGAGTCAGACATGAGCTTGGAAACATGCCTGGTACTCCGGGATGGCAAACAATTGATCCATCATGCCGACGCAGTGCGTAAAAGCGTTGATATAAAGGTCTTTGAACTGGAAATACTCGGCGAAGTGGAGGATGGCCAGTGCATGGATGGGCTGGTTCCGCAACTCGAGGTAGCCTTCCTCGTCGAGATAACTGAGCAGGCCCTCCATATTATCCTCACCGGGACACCGAAACTCCGACATGCTGTTTAAAAGCGAGATGAGAGTGGTACCGAGGTGTTCACCAACGAGTGACCTGCGGAACACCCAGGCAAAAAAGTTGCGTGTTGTGAGATGATGGCGAAGGGCTTCCTCTCGAGTGGCCATGGGCGGTGGTGGGATGTAGAGCTCGATCCTAGCATTGGGGTTCATACGGTCCACAAAGTCAAAATACCGTTGTCCAGGACGCGTTGACAAAACCGGCCCATCTCGTGCCAGGAACCTGGCGACCAACGGATGGCATTTGGCCTGCATCAGCGCCTCAAATGGCACTTTGAAGGCGGGTCCCCTTCGAGACTGCCCCTTGCCGTACAAGTGCACAAAACAATTGCCATTCTTGAACCAAAGCTCTGGGTCCTTTCCATTTGTCAGCACGTCTTCTCAGGGAAAGCACTCTTGTGGCTACACACCCGTCCTAAGCTATCCCACGCGTGGCAGGCCCTCGCGGCGCCGTCCCATCTCCTGATATTGTGCATTTCGGGAACTCGAAGCTCGAGCGCGCCACTGTGCCTTCTCGGTCGTGGAGTCCGGGCTCGGAGGGCACTGTGGTCATCCATCGTGTTTTGGTCGGCGGTTGGGGGCTCGGGGAGGGCGGATAATGACCAGGCTAGCTTGTCGTCGGACTTCGAGCTCGCCATCTTAACTACCTTTTGCAGTCTCTTGTTGAAGCTGGGCCACGGGGCTCGACGTCGTCGTCACTGCAAATCGATGACCGACTCGGCAAAGTTTTGGTGGGAGCTGGATAAGGAGAACTCGCGATCGTTTTCGTGATTCTCATGTAGGCGCTGCTTGGCGCGGTATAGGGAAGCTTGGAGGAGGAGAGAGGCCAATAATAAGAGCTAGGCAACGATGGTCTTGTTGGACTGGAAATACACCGAACCCGCCCCCGGTGAGCTGTGACAGAGCCTACTCAAACTGCCGTCCAGCCTCGTCTCAATCCGTCGCAGCCTGGCAACAAAAAGATAGAAGAGCAAGCTATCCAACTCTGCGGGGGCCGGGCAGCTTCCTACGTTTAAGACACAGGCTGGTCGGGACGCCACAGGAAGACGCCAAATCCTCCCCAACTCCTAAAGGTCAACCGCATCTGCAGAAACATGATCCATGGTCCCACAGCTCTCACGGTCCCGAATGTGCGAATTGCGAATTTGCATCCCCTTGTCATGGCGCTCCAATCTTGCAGGGGGTCGAACCCAGTTTGGAGAACACATCCCGGCATTTCTGGGTTGTTGGCCAACCAGAGCGGGGTTTGCAGCGAAGCTTACAGCTGCGTTGGCAGTTCATCCTGCGGCCTTTGTGCGCGACCTGAGCTGAGGTACACCGCATCCGGAGCCTGACGACTGACAGTTGGTCTCCGCAATCAGCGTCGGCCGAAATTCCAATACTTTGTGTGTTGACGACGCGGTCGACTCGCAGTCCCGTTCTGCAGCTCCAGCCTTCTGGTGGCGCAATTGGCGGGCTCTAGTGCGAGATTGTGGTTTTCCATGTTTGTGCTTAGACCCTCGCGCGGCCGCGCCAAACAAGATCTAAGCCTGGAAGAAGAGGCCGGTGCCACCATTGGCGCGCGGGAGAGCAACAACGGCACGATGGGTGGACAGGCGCTTGACGAAAAAGCGGAGGCAGAGATCGGCGGTGCTGTAGGCCTCGGCCCTCCACTCTCTCACTGCACGTTGACGGCGGTGGGAGCCTGACCTGACAAGTTTGTGTGGAGTTGCTTCGGCGCGGGGAGCTTGGCACGCCCGTCAAGGAGGGTTGCTCCAAGCTACAATTCGCCTTCCAGATTCTGTTTTGGTTGCTCAGGTCGTCCGCCCGGCATTCAGTGCATTAACAGGGCTACTGTGCAAAAAATTCCGAGACAAATGGTCATGGAGCCCCGCAAACAACGGGCTTCAATTATCGTGCTGCAATGCTTGCCAAAATCCTGATGGACGGTCACTGACGGTCACAGGTGGGGGGGATCCGGCGTCGTCAGCCCTGCTGTCGCCGTGGGACGATTTGATAAGCTGACGGGGGTTACGCCAACCCAGCCCCGCCGGACAATACCCCGCCACGTCTTCTTCAACATCCATCGTCTCGTCGGAAGACGGGTCTGGTTTGGAAGCATCGCCGATGGCTGACCAACCCATCAATTCGGATATTGGATTGGGTATCATCGACCTCGAGAACCACCGAGAAAACAATGTCCAAGCCGATGAGGTCTCGGGAACTTTTTCTCATCAGTGTTACGTACCTTGTGACACTTACCCCAAGCTGATAAATGAGCTGCGGGTAGGATGATTTAGGATCTCGAAGGTGGAACCGAAGGATCTTCGGTAGTGACGCG